>Ga0078972_1000706_pt1 | contig 137619 bp, 123 predicted proteins | sample YelNatPaOPGAMG01_FD_67568 | JGI IMG/M metagenome (GOLD analysis project Ga0078972, IMG submission 67568) | Hot spring thermophilic microbial communities from Obsidian Pool, Yellowstone National Park, USA - OP-RAMG-01 (SPADES assembly) (version 2) | ecosystem: Environmental > Aquatic > Thermal...
ATATTCATTCTAAGTTCTTTTTGTTTATCTTTCTTTACTTTGTAGTCAAACATTTGCTTTTTGTATTGCTTTCTAGATTGTAGAAGAGAAGATAGAATTGTCAGATAGTAAGATTCTTCTACTTCTTTTCTTAGATATAGGGCTCCACTTATTGTGACGATAATCTTTCGTTGAGAAACTAGTTTTAGAAAGTCTTTTCCACTAATTATTTTTTCTTCTAGTTGGTTGGCTGTTTCGTTGTATAGATTTAGTTTGATTTGTGGTAAAGATGAGAATTTATCTTTGTTATAACAATATTGGTAAGCAACTTCTTTATCAACTAACCCAACGAAACTATTTGGACCAATGTTATAGGTTAGAATTAACGATGGATATAGACTTGAGAAATCAAAATCTACTACCCATCTATACAAACCAGGGGATGGTTCTAGGACAAAAGCTCCTACGATTTGTTTCTTAGTAGTGCTATAAGTTAGGGTCTTAGCAGCCAGATTCATATTCTTTAAGTACGATAGTATGAGTCCATCAACTTGACCAATCGTTGTAAGGCTACAACGAAACGTAGTACAACAAATTCTTCTTAGTTCATTTTGAAGCGAGATTAGTAAAAGTTTGTTTTCTAATTCAAGAAGTAAAGAGATATCCTCTTTGTTATATAAGATGAATTCTTTTGAATATTTCTCGTACCATAGATACCATCTTCCTCCATGATCTACTTTTAGTTTTCCCTTTCCTAGCTCAGCATTAGCAATAAATTCCAAACTGTAGCTTTCTTTTCTTTCCTGAGAAAATCCTTCGTATAGAGTTTTTAGATCTAAACATACAAATCCGGCGACCTGAAGAAGATTTCCAACTGGTCGAACATTATGTAAAGGAGACAACATATTGGGGTCTAAGCCAAGTCTTTCCATTCTTTTCGTAATGTAAGTAAGGTCATAACTTAGATTCCATCCAGAGATAACGTCTGGATCTATTTCTTTTAGTTTCTGAGAGAATATTCTTAACATATCTTCTTCTTTACTAACAAAAATTGTATCTTCTATACTCGTAGCAGAAGAATGGTCAAACTCTCCAGTATCATAAAAGATCGTTTCTATTTTATTCGTTTTGTAGTTAGAATAAGAGATAAGAACAATTGGATCATTGGCTGTTTCTGGACTGGAGAATTCTCCGCTTCGAGAATACACCTCAATATCTATGAACATTATATTTAGATCGATTGTTGGCTCTTTATCTTTCTTTTGGTGGTAGTAATCTAGAGCGTGTTTGGCGTCTAGACCGATATCAGCTTCATATGATATACTGGGAATTGTTTCTTCTGGGGGTTTGTTTTTTGTAATAACGGGTTGTAAGTCCAAGTAACTTAGTGCTAATTTTGGTACTTTGCCTTCTTTTGGAACGTAGTAATAGTAATCTAAGGATGGGTGTGTATAGATTTCTTTACAACCGGTTTTGCAATCTCTAAAAATGTACACAACGTTATAAGAAACAATCTGAATATCCAACAAAGCATATCTCTCTGAGTAATATTTTTCTGGTATTCGATATAAGCATTTGTTATCTTGGATTTGAATCTCGCTGCTTTTTACTTGTTTCTCGTTAACTTGTTGGTTATTCTCGTTACTTAGTTTTGGTTCTTTTCCAAGAAAAGAAGCTATAGTTCTAAAGTCAGAAGAAAAGATACCTTCTTTATCTGGATTTCGCAAGATATAACTAGGGTGGAATGTCACAAAGACAGGATACTCAACTCCATGAATCTTAGTCCTATAGAAAGATCCTCGAAGTTGAGTAATACTTCCCCCAGTTAGACCGAAAGCAGAACATGCAGATGCTCCCATTAAGACTATTAGTTTTGGATTGCATTTAGAGATAAGCGCCAGTACGTTCCTTTTACAATTCTCAATGGTTTCTGGATCTGGATTTGTGGTTCTTCCGTCTGGTCCTACTGTCTGACATAACACAACGTTACTCAGCAGGTAGTTACAAGTTTCTAAGTTATATATTTCAAAGAATTTTCGAAATACTTTTCCGGCTCTTCCAATAAGAGGCCTATGAGTTCTAACCTCTTCGTAACCCGGATTCTCAGCTATGAAAACAACTTCTACCATAGATAGATCATCTGGACAATTGCATTCCGCGATACAAGAGGGGGCTTGCAGAAGTCGGCATCTTGAGCAATCCGAGAACCTTGAAGAACGAATTGAGAACACTGAGCATCTCCTTGTATGTGTATTAGTTTTCCTTCTTTTTGTTCTGGTGGTATCTTTTACTATCTTTCTGAAGAAAAAAAAGAAGGGGGAGTAACCCCCTTCTGGTTCTGCTAGAAGTTTGCCCTAACAAGGATAGCCTGGTCTGGATCTCCGTTCCATTCGTATTCAATTCCATATTTTTCTAATTTCTTGCATACTATCTTTCCAACTTCTTTGGCATCTAGACCAATGATTCCGAATTTCTCAGTGTGTAATGGACCATACTGGAGGTACAGTTCACCTTCCTTGAGAAAAGATCGATGACTTTGGCGGTTCCAAAAAACACATCCATTAACTTTTTTACCCTTCTCATATAAATTTTCTGCGGTGGTAGCTAGTTCATAACCTGCACAAGTTGTGCAACATAGAAAATTCATCCTAGCTAGCAATTTATCTTCTTTTCGAAGATCTTTAAAGGCTTTCTTCAATCGTTCTAGAGTCGAACAGACTTTTTCTGGGTTTACTTTTCGTTCTGATCTTCGCATTTCTAGTTTCCTCCTTGTAAGAAAGTTCGTAGTTCTTTTTGCATATGATACTCGCCCATGCTGTTGATTTCTTCACAATTTTACATATCGATATTGTTTTCTTCTCTTAGTCTTTATTCTCTCTGTTTTGTAAAATTAAGTTAATGACCATATCATAAATTTTCTTATCTTTCTTACAAACTTCTAACATTACTGGATCTGGTCCTATTTCTTTGATCCATCGAAGAGCTAGCTTTGGCTCGCTAATTCGTTTTTGGAGTATAGCTTTATCTTCTGGCCACCTTTCGGCCCACCACAAAATCCAGAAAAAACAAGTGATTCGATCTCGCATTATGTCCTTATCTTCTGGCCACGTTTGTGCCCACTTACAAACCCATTCGTTTTCACTAACTCGATCTCGCATAATATGTCTATCTTCTGGCCACTCGTCAGCCCACCAATAAGCCCACTCACTTTCAGTAACTAGGTCTCGCATCATATGCCTTTCTTCTGGAAATAAGTCAGCCCACTTATATGCCTCCTCGCTTGTGTTAATCTTATCTCGCATTGTGTCCTTATCTTCTGGCCACCTTTCAGCCCACGCAAAAGCCACTTCTGAGGCTGTAATTCGATCACAAACTTCGTGTCTTCTACTAGGATTGGAGCAAGCCCATTCAAAAAGAGACCATTCAAAATTTACATTAGCTCTGTCTCTCACAATTTTTTCTCTCCTTGTAAGACAAGTTCTAGCGCTTTTCTATAGAGTTCTTTATCTTTCTTACAAACCTCTAGTATTAGCGGGTCCGGTCCTATTTCTTCGATCCACCGAAAAGCTACTTTTGGCTCACTAACTAACTTTCGCATTATAGCTCTGTCATCTGGAAATTCAACAGCCCATCTAAATGCCCAGTAACTATCATTGATTCTATCTCGCATTATGTCCCTATCTTCTGGCCATTGATAAGCCCACATGAATACCCAAATGGAGTCCCAGACCCGATCTCGCATTAGATCTCTATCATCGTTCCAGCAGCATGCCCATCGATACGCCCAGTAACTATCATTGATTCTATCTCGCATTATGTCCTTATCTTCTGGCCAATGGATGACCCACTCATATGCTTCGTATGCCTCATGTATTTGATTTCGTATAATATCTTTATCTTCGGGCCATTGGTTAAGCCACATGATCGCAATTTTTGTTTTATTAATTAGCTTTCGCATTACGTGTCTATCTTCAGGCCATTGCTTAGCCCAGTGGTAAGCCAATAATGGCTGGACAATTTGACTTACTACAGAGTGCTTTTTGTCTTTATGGTGAGCTAATGATGGGTGGGCAATTTGACTTACAGAGTACCTTTCGCCCTTGTTTGACGCTGCCCAGTAAAGTACTTGGCGAGAATGTTGCAATTCTCCTTTGTCTAAGTATTCTTGGAGAATATCAGTTATCTCATAAATGTAATCTTCTATGTTTTGAATGAACTCGCGATTACTTATATACCTGTCAACTTTTTGGATTCTAGATTCTAGTTTCCTAGTTAGAGCTAGGTGTATTCCTTGTTCATTGATGACTATGCTTAGTTCTTCGTTGGGAGGAAGAGATTTTATGCCTAAGATTATTTCCTCAATTTCTTTATCTTTTTCGTTCATCTTTCTAGCTCTCTTTCTTGAAACTAGAAATTAGTTTCTCCTTGTTCTCCACTGACCGCTTTCGGATCAGATCTGGTAAGGGTATTCCAGTAAGCACTAGGAGTAGTTATTATTACTAGGCTTGTATCTGACCTATAGTTGCAAGTATAAAATATAGGTGGGGGCGTGATACTATACCAAACTGCTTGGATACAGATATGGGCTTTGCAGTAAGGATAGGTGTCTATTTGTATGTACATAGTTCTTTCCTCTTCTTTTTGTTGTCTTGCGACGTTTCCTTTCTTTCGTTCGTTTTTTTTCTTAAGCTTTCTCGTTAGTCTCAATTTCTCGAATTATAGGACCAGTCGTTAAGACATTTTCGATTTTGATAGTAACCTTATGGTCTCTACCTTTTAGTAAGAACCAAAGCTTTTCGTACTCATCATCTGAACTCCGCCACACCATACCACACCCTCCCATGAGGTAGCAATAGCCATCGTTGCAGGCTTCCTCATGGGGATAGTAAAAACCCTGTATGGCAATCCATGGGGCGGTTTGTGCTTGTGATGTCTCCCTAAATTTTATCTGACCAATCCAAGATTCTCCCGTTTGTTTATCTATTATATTAACTTTCATCTTTTGTCTTCCTTTCTCGAAGTTGTGAACCGGGTGTCCCCACATTGAGCTCCCAAACCCGGTCGCGGAGCTGTGGAGGTGCATCGGTCTGTGACGACCGATAAAACGCATGTGGGGTCACGTTCTAAGGTTAAGTTCAATATAGTTTTATTACTTCTTCTCCAAACTTTTCTGGGAAGCGGCTACCAAACCTAAGACGGCAGAGATATTTTTCCCATCCCTGCCATTTCGCTTTAATGGATGCCTCGTTCTCATCATCATAGACAATGATTGAGGTACCCTTAGGCAAATCGTTAAAGAATCCATACTGAGCCAGAGCATCCGCTATAGCCTTGGCTGGTGTCGAACCACTACCAGTACAGAAGGCGGTATTGTTAGGAAGGGTTTAGAGTAAGTTAGAACCTCCCTGTCTTTGCTTAATTCTAGAACAATGACTAGGTTTTCGGAGGCTACTTGGAGCTCGGCGTAGTACATGTGTCTTCCTCCTTTCGGGTTTGTCAATGATCTCTTCTTGGGCCACCTGTCTCATAGGCGAACCCGAATGTTTACATGAAGAACCCTCGGGATCGGGGCATAGGTTTAAGAAACCTGAGACTGAGATTTTGGATCATTCAGCCCCCTCTTCTCCCCGAGGATCCCCTAGCGTGTAGATAATGTTTACTTGCTTGTTAAGAGTCTGCCTCCTGGTCCACGATTTTTGTTCATACCCTCGCATCCAGAAGGCAGACGTATTTTGAGTTAGAGTTCAATTCCTCGATTCTTTGCTTTCTCGATAATAGTTGTTTCGTTGTCATTCCAACTATCTGGACGAATTTCTTTCAGAATTGGGTGGTAAATCACAAGTCGGGGCATCTGGTACTCATCGTGGTCATCGAAGAGACTTAATGAGTGCGACCAGAAAAATCTTCCATACTGTCCTTTTATCTGGGGCAAGTCAAAGAGGAAGTCTTCCTTGTTACGCCAGACATCCATTACTCGAACGACTTGATCAGATGGTCCAGTCATGCGATTTACGTAGACAACCCACCTTGGTTTGTCACCCAGCGTCGGGTGGGGTTTCCTTGGTTTTTCCGTGCAGATTCGGATAATGCATGGAACACCGATAAGATTCTGAGGAGGCTCGTCGAATTTGAACTTGGCGCACCTCCATCCCCCTAGAGTTGGAGGCTCCACCCCCGCTCCTCGTTGGTAATAGTTATCCTCCCAACGAGACTTCTCCTTTCTGCTAATCTCGAACCATTTTTTTCGAAGGTGGATATCTCCAACTGCTTGGTCAATGAGACCATAGGTCTCTCCCTTCCCTCTAACTTTTATTAGCTTGCTAGTAAAACTACTGGTTAGCATAGCGAAATTCTTATGTAGCATGTTGTTCCTCCTTCAAAACACGCAAAGCTCTGAGTCTTGCTTGTTTTGCAGCTTGGTAGTTCAAACCGACTTTCTTCGCTGTAGAGTTCAGGTCCTCACCGCAGAACTTAGTCAAAGTAAGGAGAATCGCACCTTGCATTGCTGCCATTCGACCTCTCTTTCCAGCGAGGTTTGATCGAGATCGGAGTAACCGACCGTATACTTCGAGTACCATCTGCTCTTCGACGGATTTTTCCGGGCAGGGAAGCAAAATCTGCTCCGTGGGTTCCTCGATCAAGTACCAAGTTCCGGGACCTCCATTACCTGTCGAACTCTTCCGACAGGCGTAAGCAAGAGAAGCCTTGTATAGATCTCTATAGGTCGCTCTTAGGAAGGAGGTACCTTCCAGGTCTCTATGAGCCCAGGCAGCGGCGCGGGATTCCTGCAAAGCATCTTCTCTGAATCGATCCCAGAAAAGAGTAAATTGTCTCCGGCATATACTCAGAGCAATTTTCTCTTTCGTAGAAAGCATACCATCTTGTCTCATGCTACAAGGTCCTCCGGCTTGTGGCATAGAGCCAAAATGTGGGGGCTAATCTTCCTCGGCCGCTTTAAGGGCAGCCTCTCTCTCAGCCAAAGCTTGCTGGAGTTTGCTGAGTTCCTCTTCGGCCCAATTTCTGGCTTTTTGAAATGCTGTTGCCCACTTCGGGTCTGAAAACTCTTCGAACCAGTAGCGATATGCCCTTCCATCTTCTAGTTCTTCGTATTGACCCCAGTTAGCGTGGAGAGGAAGGCCTGCGAGACAGACCTTCTCGCCAAATTGCAGGTCATTAAGAATCGAGAAGTTCTTTCTCTTATCAGCAGGGAGTCTTATCTCAGCCCGGACCACCACATCGTTGCCCAAATGGGGAGGTTGTTGGCCTATCCGCTTAAGAACGATCTGAGCCTCTAGTCCTTCCTTAAGTTGGATATTGATTTCTTCTCTTGTGGTTTTTGTCTTGCTCATGTCTTTATCCTTCCTTTGTTCTTGTTAGAATATCGTTAGAAAAAGAGTTCAAAACTAAGTACTGAGCATAAGCAGGTTGTTTCATATTTTCTGGAATTTCTATGTCTAGATTGTACGGTTGTAAGATGTCAAAATAATCTTTTCAATATCTTCGTCTGAGTTAATTTCTTTTGGAAGTATTAACGTAGTTGCGTAGTGCATTCTTTCTTACCTCCTCTATGTAGGAAAGAAGAACGAAGTTTCTTTCACATAGGCTGTGGGAAGAAGCCCAAGGAATCAAAGAATTCTAAAACTTCCGGATCAATAACCCCCTCATTTCCACTACAATAAAAATCCATGTAACTTTCGCCTTTGCCCCGGATATTTGCAATAAGTTCCCCAGCATATCTCCAGCTACAAGAAAAGACATTATGTGGATTATCTTTATCAATCCAACGAGTATTGCAAAGAGCCCTATAAACTTTTGTGGCAAATTCGGTGTCTTGTAATTTGTACTTATTGTTTCGTAAGGTCTTCTCGAAGTCCTTCATCTAGCCTTCCTCCTTTTCTTTCGTTGGCTCATTTTTTTCTTACAAATTTGTAACTAGACCTGGACCCAGTCTAATGGTTCTAGTAAACTCTCGAATCCAAAATGGATCTTTGATTTGTTTTCTCCTTATGTCCCTATCTTCTGACCACCGCAAAGCCCACTCATAAGCCGAATAATCCTTGACTCGGGATCGCATTATGTCCTTATCTTCTGGCCACAATCTAGTCCAAAAGAAAGCCCAGTAACTATCGTTGATTCGACTCCGCACTATATCCTTGTCTTCTGGCCATCTTTTAGCCCATTGTAAGGCGACATAAGAAGATCGAATGCGCTTTCTTATACTCTGTTTTGAACTAGGGTCTTGCTTTGCTAGTTCAAATAGTTGTTTAGAGGTCATCTTTTCCCAACCTCCTTCCTTCTACTTCTCACTATCTCCTTGTAAAACAAACTCAAGAGCTTTCTGGTAGATTCCCTTATCTTTCTTACAAATTTCTAATATGTCTGGATCTAGCCCTATGTCTTTGATCCACGCTAGAGCCCATTCTGGTTCTGCAATTAGTTTTTTCATTATGTGCTTATCTTCTGGCCATTGCTTGGCCCACCAATAAGCCCACTTACTTTTACTAACCCGGCCTCGTACTACGTCCTTATCTTCTGGCCATCTTTTAGCCCATTCAAAAACCCACTTATTCTCAGTAACTCGATGTCGAATTATTTCTCTTTCTTCTGGCCATTTGAGAGCCCACCTATAAATCCAGTAACTATTAGTAATTCTATCTCGCATCATATGCCTATCTTCTGGCCACCTTTCGGCCCAGAGAATAGCTACTGCTGAGTCCTCGATTTTTTCTCTCATCGCAAACTTGTCTTCCGGCCATTTTTTAGCCCATTCAAAAGCCCAGTAATCTTCATTGATTTTGTCTCGCATTATCTCCTTGTCTTCTGGCCACCTTCTGGCCCATTCAAGAACCCACTTGTTCTCAGTAACTCGATCTCGCATTATCTCCTTGTCTTCTGGCCAATGCATAGCCCACCAATATGCCCACTCGCTTTCAGTAATTCTATCTCGCATTATCTCCTTGTCTTCTGGCCATCTTTTAGCCCATGCAAAGGCAATATCGCTAGATTCAATATATTTGCATACATTCTGTCTTAAACTAGGATTCTGCCTTGCGTATAAGAGTGCTTGTCTTGAAGTCATCTTTCCCTCTCTCTTTCCTATCTTCTTAATTTCCCTGTAAGATAAGTTTAGGAGCTTTATTATAAAGTTTCTTTTATCTTTCTTACAGACTTCTAACATTAGGGTCTAATTTCCAATGTTTTCGAATTATCGAAGAACTAAATTTTGGGTCAGTAACTGATTTTTTCGTATTACAGTTTTACCATCTAGAAACTCGATAGCCTATTTAAAATGCCAGCAATTCTCATTAACTTGATTTCGCATCTTACCTTATCTTCTAGCCACTCAGTGGGTCCCGCAAATAAGTTCGTTCCAGTCATCTATTTTTTCGAATTATCTCCCTGTCTTCCGGCCATCTTTTAGTCCACTCAAGAGCCCAGTAATCTTCATTGATTCTATCTCGCATCTTGTCCTTATCTTCTGGCCATCTTTTAGCCCATTCAAGAGCCCAGTAACCTTCATTGATTCTATTTCGCATTATGTCCTTATCTTCTGGCCATCTTTTAGCCCATTCAAGAGCCCAATAATTACTAGTGATCCGATCTCGCATTATGTCCTTATCTTGCGGCCAGTTGATAACCCATCTAAAAGCCCAGTAATCTTCATTGATTCTATCTCGAATTATATCTTTGTCTTCTGGCCATCTTTTAGCCCATTCAAAAACCCACTTATTTTCAGTGACTCGGTCTCGAATTATGTCCTTATCTTCTGGGAAATGCTTAGCCCACTCATAAGCCCACCTACTATCAGTAATACAATCTAGCATTATATGCCTATCTTCTGGCCACTTTTCGATCCAGAGAATAGCTACTACTGGGTCCTCGATTTTTTCTCTCATCGCAGGTTTGTCTTTTCGCCATCGTTTAGCCCACTTGAAAGCCCACTCACTTCCCTTAATTCTATCTCGCATTATATCTCTGTCTTCCGGCCATTGTTTAGCCCATGCAAAAACCCATTTACTTTCAGTAACTCGATCTCGCATTATATATCTATCTTCTGGCCACTGCTTGGCCCACCGATAAGCCCAGTAGCTACCAACGATTCGTTCTCGCATTATATCTCTGTCTTCTGGCCATCTTCGGGCCCAATAATATGCCCACTCGCTTTCTGTAATTCTATCTCGCATCTTGTCCTTATCTTCTGGCCATCTTTTAGCCCATGCAAAGGCAACATTTCCAGATCGAATGTACTTACGTACATTTTGTCTTAGATTAGGATTCTGTTTTGCGTATGACAGTGCTTCCATCGGAGTCATTTTTTGCTACTTACCTCCCCCAATTCTCCATGTAAGATAACTTCAAGCGCTTTTCTATAGATTTCTTCATCTTTCTTACAAACTTCTACAAGATCTGGGTCTGGTCCTATGTTTTTAATCCACGCAAGAGCCCATTCTGGTTCTGTAATTAGTTTTTTCATTATGTACTTATCTTCTGGCCACGCTGTAGTCCAAAAGTAAGCCCACTTACTTTCAGTAACTCGATCTCGCATTATATCCCTATCTTCTGGGAATTTAAGGGTCCAGTAATAAGCCCACTCACTTTCAGTAACTCGATCTTGCATTATCTCTTTGTCTTGTGGCCATCTTTTAGCCCATTCAATAGCCCAGCGATTTCTAACTCGATCTCGCATTATCTCTTTATCTTGTGGCCATTGTTCCGCCCAGTAAAGAGCCCACTTACTTTCAGTAATTCTATCCCGTATTATCTCCCTGTCTTCTGGCCACCATAGAGACCACTTAAGAACCAACTCGTTGTCAGTAATTCGATCTCGCATTATGTCTCTATCTTCTGGGAAATACTTAGCCCACTCATAAGCCCAGTAGTCCTTGACTCGATCTCGTATTATGTCCTTGTCTTCTGGCCATCTTTTAGCCCATGCAATAGCCAAGTAATTACTACTAATCCAATCTCGTATTATGTCCTTGTCTTCTGGCCATCTTTTAGCCCATTCAAGCCAGTAATCTTTACTGATCCTATCTCGCATTATCTCCCTGTCTTCTGGCCATGTTTGTGCCCACTTACAAAGCAATTCGTCTCCAGTAACTCGATCTCGTATTATGTCCTTGTCTTCTGGCCACTCGAGAACCCACTTAAAGGCTGCTCTTGGTGTCTTAATCTTATCTCGCATTATACGCCTATCTTCTGGCCATCTTTTAGCCCATTGTAAGGCGATATAAGAAGATCGAATGCGCTTTCTTATACTCTGTTTTGAACTAGGGTCTTGCTTTGCGAGTTCAAATAGTTCTTTAGAGGTCATCTTCTTTATTACCTCCTTATCTTCCATATATATAAATAGATCCGAAAGATTTCTTATAGAATTTCTCATTCTTTCTTACAAATTTGTGATAGACCTGGATCTGGTCCAAAGGTTCTAATCCACTCTCGAAACCAAAATGGATCTTTGATTTGTTTTCTCACTATGTCCTTATCTTCTGGCCACCATATAGCCCATTGAAAAGCCCAGTAACTGTCAACTATTCGTTCTCGCATTATGTCCTTGTCTTCTGGCCACTTAAGGGCCCATCTATAAGCCCAGCGACTTTCATTAATTCTGTCTCGCATTATGTCCTTGTCTTCTGGGAAGAGAATAGCCCATGCAAAGGCAATACTGCTAGATTCAATATATTTGCATACATTCTGTCTTAAACTAGGATTCTGCCTTGCGTATAAGAGTGCTTGTTTTGGGGTCATTTTTTCCCTGCCTCCATTTCTCACCTCTTAGTTCTTTGTAAGATAAAGCCAAGAAGTGCCTGATACACCTTCTTATCTTTCTTGCAAATCTCTAACATGTCTGGGTCTGGTTCTATATTTTTAATCCACGCAAGAGCCCATTCTGGTTCTGTAATTAGTTTTTTCATTATGTGCTTATCTTCTGGCCACGCTGTAGTCCAAAAGTAAGCCCACTTACTTTCAGTAACTCGATCTCGCATTATGTCCCTATCTTCTGGAAATCTAAGGACCCAGCAATAAGCCCACTCACTTTCAGTAACTCGATCTCGCATTATCTCCTTATCTTCTGACCAGTGGAACGCCCACGAGTATGCCCATTCGCTTTCAGTAATTCTATCCCGTATTATCTCCTTGTCTTCTGGCCACCATAGAGACCACCTAAAAATCCAGTAACCATCAGTAACTCGATCTCGCATTATATGCCTATCTTCTAGCCATTTGAGTGCCCACTTGTAAGCCCACTCACTTTCGTTAATTCTATCTCGCATTATATGCCTATCTTCTAGCCATTTGAGTGCCCACTTGTAAGCCCACTCACTTTCGTTAATTCTATCTCGCATTATCTCTCTGTCTTCTGGCCATTGTTTAACCCATTCAAAAACCCACTTATTCTCAGTAACTCGATCTCGCATTATCTCTCTGTCTTCTGGCCACTCTAGAGTCCATTGTAAGGCGATATAAGAAGATCCAATTTGTTTAGCCAATTCTTTTCTTTTATCGGGATTTTTCTTTGCGTAGGCGAAAATTTCTTTCGAGGTCATCTTTCCTTACTCTCATCTTCCACATAGAACAAGTTCAAGTACTTTTTGGTAGATTTCTTCATCTTTCTTACAAATTTCTATTAGCACTGGGTCTAAGCCCATTCTTTGGAGTAATAGAAAAGCTCTGTATGGATCTTGAATTTGATACTTATCTTCTGGCCATATTTCGAGCCAGTCAATAAGCCAAGTAGAAGTATGAGCAACTACTTGGAACATTATGTTCTTATCTTCTGGCCATAGTTTGGCCCACTCGAGGGCTATCTCTGGATCTTTGATTCTATCCCTTACAATATGTCTATCTTTTGGCCATTCGCGTGCCCACTTGAAAGCCCACTTACTTTCAGTAACTCGATCTCGCATTATGTCCTTATCTTCTGGCCAATGGATGGCCCACCAATAAGCCCACTCACTTTCAGTAATTCTATCACGCATTATCTCCTTGTCTTCTGGCCACTCGAGGGCCCAGCAATAAGCCCACTTGCTTTCAGTAACTCGGCCTCGCATTATATTCTTATCTTTTGGCCAACGTCTAGCCCATTCCAAGGCCCGTCTTGATGTCTTGATCTTATCTCGCATTATCTCCCTGTCTTCTGGCCACCTTCTGGTCCATTGTAAGGCGACATAAGAAGATCGAATATACTTGCATACATTTTGTCTTAAACTAGGATTCTGTTCTGCGTATAACAATGCATCTTTCGAGGTCATCTTTTCCTCCTACTTTCATTTTACAAGAAGAGGGAAGAAAGAAAAACGAAGGCTGGAAGCAATTTTACAACATATAGCATAGATCGAAAAAGAAAAGATACAGGAAAAGAATTTTTCTTTTTCGTTTGCTGTTCTTTTTTTTTGTTTTTGGTTAAAGTAGAAGGGGAGAAAGGAAGAGGAGAAGGAAAGCAACGTACAAGGGCTTCGTTACATCCTCTCCTCTTTTTGTATGGCTAAGATTGTTGTGAACTAGTTGTTGTACCTGGAGTTATTGATCCATATCCACTAAAGAACTCATCTTTGGAGATAGCAAAATAGTCGCACATTTTACTAATCGTACTTTTATCCATTCCTAGCAATGGCGCCCGGATTTTCACAGATTTATCTTTGAAGTAACCATTGTTTTTACACATGTCATTCAGGGCTCCGATCCATACCTGGAAACAATCTGGAAAGTTACCTTCGTAATCTTCCCAGTTAGCCCCGTACCAAATTTCGTAACTATCAAATTCTTTGTTAGATTCACAATATGATAGGGCTAAAGACATAAAGACTAGATTCCTTCCAGGAACATGCGCCCAATGATAGTTATATAAAGAGGGCTCGCCGGTTGTTAGGGCACTTCTAGCTAAGGCATTCAAATCAACACGCACCTCTACATAAGGAACTTGATGCTTGGTCAGGATTCTTCGGGCTACCTGTAATTCTTCTTGCATTAGTTGACCATAGTCAAACAGGAGACAGTGAATCGTTGTGTCACTCGAATATATAGACTTTGCAATTTCAAGAAGCAACCTAGAGTCTTGTCCGCCGCTGTATAGAATTACTAGAAGCTTTCTCATCTTTCCTCCCATCTGTTAGTTATATCTTTGGAAATAGATACTAACCATTCAAATTCTTGTTTTGTTAGTCGTCCTAGCTTAGTTAGATTCCAGCTCCCATCTGATCTTTTAAGATAGTATCTTTCTAAACTAAGTTTAACCTCCCCTCCAGCATAGCTTCTTAGACTGGCTACAAGTTTCTTATCTGTTTTTTGATTGAAAATCCATTCACACTTGGTTATATCTTTTTCTGAGTTATACATATATGCTGTCTCTCCTTTCTTCGATATCTTTAAGAAAAGGAAGGTTAGAATCTTTCTCTGATACAATCCAGAAACTAGGTGGAGGAACTTGAATATGGCTTGGGATAGCATTCCAGATTTTAATTTCTGGATCTAGATAGTTTATACCTCTATCTCTTTCTGGATTGTAAAACTCAGTAACTTTGTAATGAACGATTGCTATCTTGCTTATTACTAAGAAACCATGAGCAAAGCCTGGGGGAATATAGACTTGTGTACCATTTGAGCTGGATAAGATCCAGGATGATATTCTTTTATATGTTGGACTAGAAGGTCTAATATCAACTGCGAAATCTAGAATTTCTCCTTTTAAGCAAGTTACAAGTTTACCTTGGGGAGAAATAACTTGATAATGCAATCCCCGAAAGACCCACTGTTTTGATTCCGATACATTATCTTGAACGAAACTAATAGAAGGGAAAGAACTAGATCTAAAGATCTCCGCAAACCACCCACGAGAATCTGGAAATCTTTTCCACGTTATCGTGAGCACGTCTGGGAGGACACTATCTTCTTTTATCTTTATAGATCTAGTTCTTTCCATTGGTTACCCTACGAACCAGATGATGGACTAGACGTTGAGGTGCCTGTCGTTTGAGACGTTGGTTTTGCTAAAAGCAACTCTTGGACTCTTTTTGTTGCTTCCTGGTCCAATTGCTTTAACTCTTCGGAATAAAACGATAAGCATTCAGAATATACTTGGAGTTTTTGTCTGAGATGGTCTAGGGCCTTAAATCTCGTAGCAAGCATTCGATCTTGATTCTTTACATCACTTTTCTCGAGGACCTCTTTTAGAGAAGTTATGGCTGACTCCATCTCCTCTTCTATTTTCTTTTTTACCTCATAGTACACAGCTCTGATATTCCCAGTTGAGGTAATGAGAGGAATTGTTGAGATAACCTGCGGATTAGAAAAGATTTCGTTCATTGTTTTCTTTAGATTTCGAATGAGTTCTCTATTTTTGGGTATAAAGTAAAGACCTCCCCTATCTCTAAGTTCGTATCCATAAGAATTAGAAATCAGATTAATAAGGGCTCTGGAAACATCGTAGCTCGTTATATTTCCTTCTAGGTTTTCCATCTCCGTTTTAATGTGATTAACAATCGCATCATTATGGTTTGCTAGAATTTTCTTCTGTTGTTTATCAAAGATAATAATATTGTATCTAGAGATATCTGTCTCGGTAGCATCGTTTCCCTTCTCAAGCTTTGCTATTATGTATACGATTCGATTTGTATTTTCAACTTGCTTACAAACAATATTGGTGCCTAGACTCTTAGCATATGTCTCCAAAGACGCCATGATTCGAAGAAAATTTGTGGATGATTTGGGCGGAGAAATTGATAGTTTTTGCCCAAGGTTCTTGTTCCATATATCTTGGAACTTTTCAAACGAACATGTAAATGCTGAGGGAAGAGACCACCAAACTATATGCCCAAAAATGTTTAGTTGTTTTTCTTCTTCATATTCTGCTTGGATTGCTACAACCTTTTCTGTGTCAAGCATTGTCGCCATGTTTTTTCTCCTTCTTTATCTTTTCGTATATTCGTAGTTCCGATTTGGCTTCTTCATCCCACTCACCAGGTGCATTTTTCTCAATTTGTAAAGCATATTCAAGCGCTTCCTTATTCGTTGGATCGAATTCACAGACTACCTCAAAGTAATACCCAAAATCGTGGGGTATTCGCTTAACTGTAAATCTAATTCCATATTTCTCATGATCTGGAAAGTGTCTTCGAAGCATATTTGCCCATGCTCTACATTCCGTGAGAGCTTTGATTTGGTAATCGTCGTCTATTGTTTGGACCGGATTTTCGTTATGTGGAGCTGGCCCTAGATAAATGATCATGTTCGTCTTTTCCCTCCTCTTCTTGGAATAAGCAACTCGTTTTTCGAAAGACATACATTGTTTGGAGAGCAGCGAGTTCGTTTCTAGTTGGAGCGTAAGGAATTTTTCTGAGTTTCATATGGGCTTCTTCGGGGGTTCTATTCCCTTTCTTCTCGTTACAAGAATAACAACAAGTTACCACATTTTCGAAAATAGTTCTTCCACCTCTTGATACTGGTATTACATGGTCGATTGTTAAATTAGATCCGCTTGAGCAATACACACATTTGAAACCATCTCGAATCATAACGTTGAGTTTAGTGAGTTTTGCCTTTCTCCTAGTAAGTTTAACCTTAACTAATTTCAACAAACGGATAACTTTTGGAATTGAAATAATTAGTTGATTGCTTGAGCGGATAATTCTATTACTGGCAACAACGATATCGGCTTTCTTTAACAGGAGCAACTTAATGGCTTTCTTCCAGCAAATGGTAGCAAGAAATGTGTAATCTAAATTCAAAAGGATTGTGTTATCTCCTTCTACCATTGGTCTATCAACTCCAATTTCGAAGTAATATTTTGTTTTTGTTAGTCAAGGTCTTATAATTTTGATAAATGTTCCTTTAGCTCGGATAGATTAAATGTCTTCTTACTCAAGATTTTACTTAGTTTCTTTTTCCAATCTATTATCTCTTCTTTCTCCTTTAGTAATTCAAAGAAATCTGCTTCGATCTTTTCACATTTTTGAGTTAGGTCTTGTATTTGTTTGTCTCTTTCGTATATACTCCTTTCTAGATTTGCTATCGTGCTTTTTAGTTGGAATATCTTGTCAAATAGAGCATCAAGAAGAATATCTGCCGTTAGAAACTGATAAATATCCCTCGTATTAGGAAGATTCTTAGTTTGTTCTTCTTGAGGGGGAAGACTTGTTTTTGGTTCTTCTGTCGTTCCTATTCTGGGTTCACTGGGAGTAAAAATCTTGTATCTTCTAGCTGTGTCTAGGATTACCTTAAATGAAGGATTCTTTACAAATAGGCATCTTTTCCTGGGTCCTCTGTGTGTTACATCCGTAATGGTTTTTACGGAAATATAGTTCTTTTCGATATACTCTTTTAGGAGAAGCTTCCCAGACCACCTTCGAAAGTTCTTTTGAAATTCTGGGGGGATTTTCTCATGAATTTCTCTAGTGGTAAATTCGTTAGGCAATTTTGGTAGTACTTCTGCTAGTATAGACAGTCTGGTTTGAGGTTTCGCTTTGTTCATACTTTGTTATCTCCTTTCTTCTTTCAAGTTTCATTCCTTATGGTACTTTAAAATCAGTTCGAAATTTCAAGTGTGTTACTAGCAGATATTGCAACTATGGATCTAGATCTTCTTAGTCTGTATCACTACTCGTTTATACGATCACCAGGATTCGTATCATTTTAAGATAGTTTGAATCTTATCTAAAAAGATCATACGTTTATGAGATTTTCTTTTTGACTGACCCGTTTGTTTGTTACTCATTCATATTATTTCTTTAATCTTCTATCGCAGTTACTTTCCCACCTTGCCAAGGCCCAGTGTATAGAAGAGGTATTCCAGATACCTTATGAAATGTGATAGATGCGATCCTAGCTTTTCTTTCTAGGATCAAAACTCTATGGACCTGGAGACCAAATGTAAGCTTGCCTTGGTAATTTGGACTAATAATGGAAGTGAGAAGAATTGCTCCGCTTCTAAACAAAGTAGTTCTCGTCCGAATATCTCCAACGAGGTCGATATGATTGTTAATCCACTCAATGGTTTGGACTAAGTAGTAACCAGGATGGAGACGCACAGTATCGTCTGAATCAAATGAGACCTCACTTTCAGCAGGAACGAATCTTCTCTTAATTCCCAAGTAAGCAGGTTTGTCACTCTGAGGAGGCAAATAAAAGACACGATCTAGTTTGACATCAATTGATACCCCTTCTATATGAACTGGTTCTGGACTTACAATAAGAGGAACTATTCGACATGTACCATTCTCAACCACGATACCTCCAGCATTAATTCTTTCCCCTAGCTCATTTGCACCAAGGATCATCTTTCCTCCTTTCTTTGAGCTATGCATCTAAGATATATATCTTTATTATCAAAACTGAAATGGGGATCAATGGATTGGACTTGGAAATGATTCTCAAGTTCTACATAGTATCTGATAAGAGAAGGAGTCCAAATAGATTTGTGCATATCCAGCGGAGATCCATCATGGGGATATATTTCTGTGGTTAAAGTAATGTATGTTCTCATGAATTCCAAAGGAGATAGCCTCTCAAAATTTTCATCTAAGTAGATTAGTTTCTTATACAATTCTATATGGTTGGGAACGATAATATCTAGAATCGCGTTATTGTTACAAACTTTTGAAATTAGATACAATAAGAAATCTAGTTCTCGAAATGAGATATGTTCAAGGACTCTATAACAAATTACGTAATCAAATTTTATTGTTGTTTGTTGCAAGTAGGTAACGATATCTTTTGAAACTAATTTTACATACTTGGGTACTTCGAGCTCTGGTGCATTGGGGCTTCCATATGATAGATCAACACATATAATTTGTAAATCTTCGTAAGAATCGAGAAAGCTTCTTAGGTTACTCGGCAAGAACTCTGATCCAGCTCCCAGATTTAGAACCCGGAATTTTTCTAGAGGTTTGTTTCTTCTCGCTATTTCCTCTGGAGAGATAGACTTAGCGCACTTAGGGCAGTATCTCCAACCAGCTGCTTTACATGTATCGCAAAGGGGAGCAGATTGTGGATCTTCTATTTCTCTATTGCACACCGCACAGAGTTTATCTTTCGACATATCTCTTCGAACCTCGAAAGTTTTCTACTAAAGACTCTGTACAATCTTTGATAATCTGGAAAAGATTGAGTTCAATTGTTTTAGTTCTGTTATCCTGATGCTTCTATCATTGGAATAATTCTGGTTCCATGGTCTAGACATAATAATGGCAAAGTTGTTAGGGTCTGCTTGAATGAAAGAATCTAGATACTTGGGATTATCTTCCACAAGAACATTTAAGGAAAGTGCGTTTACGATTGATGCTTTATCTCCTTCTTTATGACGACTAGAAAGAACCAAACATTTTCCTAGACCGTATTCCTTTAGCCACTTATTCACAGGTCCAATGTAGGACCTGGAAGTGACAATCACAGGAATATAACTAGCTGAGATAATATTTCGGACGTAATCAATATTTTCTTCGTATGGTTTAGAAGAAGAGGTTTCTTGTAGGGCAGTATCAATAATTTTATCATACGTGGAAGAATCAATTTCAGAGAACCAGTTGGTAAAATAGAAATCTTTTGGTGGTTCATCTGGAATGTTAACATTAAACTTTTTACAAACTTCTCGAACGGTGCTAGCAAAATCCAAAAGAACCCCATCGAAGTCAAAGCATACGGGAAAAAATTTGGAATGTTTCATTTTTGATATCTAGCTCCTTTCTAACATATCCATCCATGAAAAGAACTCGCTCAGAATAGAGTCTACAAAGGGCTTAGCGTATGTTTTATAATACCACCACTTATCGATGTTAGATATATGTATAGCAGAACTAGAATCTTGGCTAATTAGATCTTTGCTAATTGCTATTCTGGTTCCTCCTTCAATAACAAGGTCGACTTTATTGTCTGATCTAGGAATCATGAAGAAAGTTATATCTTCGTTTCCCAAGATCTTTTCTATAATCATATGAGTTGAGTTAAGAATATTCGTCGTTATGGAAAAATCAATATCTGCAAATAAATCTAGAACTTTTTGCATTGCATCATAGACTTTTATGCCTTTAACAACAACCTTCTCGTTTCTAGGAGTTTTCTTCTGGTCAATAACTCCTAGATACATTCTTCTGCTAGGAGAAAGAATAAGAACTCGAAACGCATAATCAATTTTTAAGATAACAGGAGAGAGATTTGTAGTGAATTGAAGGGGCCTAGTACATATGAATCCATCAAAACTTCTTGCAATGATTTCATCTTCTTGAACATTGTTTATCTTTTGGTAGTATTGGAGAGCATTTCTAACTGCTAGTTGGATCTTTTTCACAAGACCTGGATTTTTCTTTTCTAGTAATCCAATTTGAATTAACCTATGTTTCTTATCCAAGTTATCTAATTGAGATACATCGTATCCTAAGGCTTTTAGAATATTGTAATTGCAGGATTGGATATCATAGTAATAACAATCAGAATGGATTAGAAGATAAGGCGAGTTAATTCTCACTTCATTCATTCTCCTTATTGAAAAGAGAGAGGAGAGAGAGTTAGTTTCTCTCATCTCTCTTTTTCAAATAATTCTATTTCAAAAAGATAGATGCTACCATATCTACAACCAGAATATGGTTAACATCTTTGCTCTTAAGCTGATTGCTTGCGAGATCTATAAGATTTTCTCTTAGTGTTTTAGTTAGATCCAATCTAGAAAGGAGATGTCCGTATTTTGTTTTAAGCACATTGTGCATTTCCACATCGCCAGACAGAAGATCCATTGTTACAGCATTAAGTCGATTTATCTGGCTCTCACTGGGATCAGCAAATCGAAGATCAATGTCAGGCTTAATCTTAAAAGTCACCGGCTGGTGATAGCAGATATAATTGCCTTCCAGTTCAATTAGAGGAGAATGTATAATTTTGTTAGGTAGAATGTAGGACCTAATGCACATGTTATCTGACTTTTTCGTTATAATATGAAAGTTCCGATCTCCAAGTGCCTTGAAAAAGCAACACGGATAATCTGGAACCATGATCTCATCCGTTCTCTTAATGAAGAACACCTCTTTCTTCCCGGCTTTTTGGATTGTGAAAATTACACAGCTTCTAGGATCAATTCCAGGAATCTCAAATTTTACAAGCTTAATTTCGTTATCTGGAGGAAGGTTTCCTCCACTTAGCAATACTTGGGACTTAATCCAATCATAGAACGAAGTGCATTTAATAGGCGATACATTCTGTTCTACCACCATCTCTAGTCCCTCCTCTTGGTTTTCTGATATCGAACTAAGTTGCTCTTCTATAATTTCCGTTTCTATTTTTGAGGTCTCGTCATTGCTTAACTGGTTGGTAGGTGTTGTGATGGTTCTTTCGGGTTGATTCTGGGTTTCTGCCATCTTCTTCACTAGGCTTGACAAATCTACCATCGTCCTTCCTCCTTCTTCTTTTTTCTTTCTTCGTGATATCATAATAGCATGTTCAATAGAAATTCGCTCCTAACTTTGGGACTAGAGGCGATAGATGCCACTGCAGTACTTTTATGAATTGATTCTTCGTGTCTACATACTACCACCCAATCTTTGATCCTAGAATCTGATTTCAGTGTGTTGCTAATTGATCGAACGGAATCTTCTACAAATTGGCAATTTTGTTTTGCAATCTTTGAAATCATGTACTCATCGATCCTTGTTACGATAGGATATGTGGTAGTTACGACAGATTGCTCAACCGCTTGAACCAAGTCCTCTAACCAAACGATATTAGGTAGATTTATATGAGCCCAGACTGTAGCGAAAGATCTTTGCGCATGAGGAAATCCCTTCTCGCCCATCTCACATAACTCTGCCGAACATGGGCAATAAGATGCGTATTGAACGGTAACTCCTTCATAGAAATCAAACTGGTCTCCTCCCTCTAGCACCCCCGTAAACCAGCAAGGGTAGAATTCTGGAAAAACATGCCCTGAGACAGGAGATGACTTGTAATATGGTAAATGAAAACGAAACGTTAACGAGAACTTTCTTGCCGAAGGATTGACCTTGGTCTGAAATTCTTGAAGTATTTCTCTAATAAGATGGTTTTTGAGCGGCTTTTCTAAAAAAGGTTCAATCGTTCGCAAAAAACGAGACATAGAAATTCCCCTGGTATCTTTGTCCAGATCTGATGTCATGGTAACATTCGCCAATAAGTTTACTTGTTTTCCAAACTTTGTATATAAGCTAAACATAAGATTTACATCTGAGACTCCAACATGATCAATTTCAAGCCTATAGTTTGGTTTGGTCGATTCTTGCACATCTGGAAGATCTTCTTTAGTTTTGTCACATACTAGCATTAGAATCTATCTCCCTCCCCCTTTGGTTTTCTATTTTTCCTTTGCTAGTAACCACCAAGAAAGATTAAATCCACTATCTTTTCTATGTATATGAACTCGAAAATCACAACCAAATGCTTCTAGCAACTCATTGTAAGCCTCCTGAAAAGTACCTAACTCTGGAGTCAAAAGAGGAAGCATTTTTCTAGAAATTTCATGTTCCAATCCAGACCCAGTGCCAAGTTTCTCTCCAAATTGTGTCGCTATCTTAAAACGATAATAAGCAGAGAAAATTCGATTCTCAAAGGTATCTTCACTAAGCAAGAAAATAGATTCTGTTTGGGGCGATGTATCTATGTAAGGATATTTTCTAATATCAAATAAGAGACAGGTAGCAATAAGATCCATTACCGCCCACTGGAATAATCTGAATTGAGCAATCTGCTTGTCTGAGCTACCGTTAATTTCTTGTGGATATGTTTCGTATCTACAATCTAGTTGCTCAACTAAAAGCATTAGCATAATAGATTTACAAATACTCAAGGTAGAAACTTCGGATAGCAACTTAGGGACATAAAGTATATGTCCTTGTTCTAGATCAGAACTAAATGTGATAATATTGCCATCATATTTCTTGGGTATGACTGGCATTACTAGATCATCTTTAAGATTAAACAAGAAGCGAGTTTCCTCTGGAATATTTGCACTAATATAAAGATCTGTTTCTATCTGTTCCGCGCTCATGGTTGAACCCCTAACACTTTTAGATAGCCTTCTAGAAGACGAAGGCTTTCCGGTTTTTGATCTTCCGGTATCGTAAACTCATCTTCGTTGTCTCCTCCTTGGATGGTTTCATATAGCCATTTGTTCTTTAGATCAATAGCATCAGACTTTATTGTTAGACATTCTCTAAGGTTGGAAATTCCATCCATGGCAATCATTGCTCGAACTTCCATCTCTCCCAATCTTTGACCACCACCTTTGCTTCTCCCAGACGTAGGTTGGAGGGTTTTCCTGACATATGACCCCACGCATCGAGCTGACAACTTTGTTTCTGCCATGTGGATAACCTTTAACCAATAACAATAACCCACAGCAATAGGATTATCGAAGTAAGATCCAAGCTTTGGATCATAAACAGGATACTCAAATTTGCTCCTGGTATATTTCATTGCTTTTGTTAGGTTCTTATAAGAGGTGGTTCGAAAGGGTGGTTCTATGATAACTAAAGAATCAATAAGATCAGCATCCAGGGATCTGCTATCAAGAAGTTCTTGGATATGATCAACGACAAATTTTTCCGGGGTTTCATCTACGATGGAATAAAATTTTAGAATGTACTTTTTGATTGATTCTGGGTTGATCCCTTTTTCTAACATTCGTTTTGCTCTTTGTTTTAGCTCATATAGAGCCATACCAAGATGCAATTCAAAAAGCTGACCAATGTTCATCCTTGAGATAATTCCTAGAGGATTAATAATGATGTCCAGTTTTCTTCCGTCCGGAAGTTGTGGGGTTTCGTCTTCGGATATAATTGTAGATATGACGCCTTTGTTTCCATGACGGTTTACCAACTTGTCTCCCACAGAAATTTCCCTAAAGAATATCGCCTTGAGTTCTACAAGGAGACCATCTAATTTCTCTCCTTTGATTCTATAATCTAGTTTGCCTTTGCTTGGTAACCCAGTGAGCAGAGGATGGATCTTAGAGACCTCTTTAATTTCTTCTTTAGATACAATGTTCTTCAGTTCTTTTTCGATTCTAGATCGGTCTTTCTTTTGCTTTGCAATTTGAGTTTGGACCCAGAAATCGTATTCTGGAATACTTTTATTCCAACTATTGGCATAGATTCTTCTATGATAAATCATAATTTGCTTTGGAAAAGACAAGTTCTTATCTTCCTGAAATATCTTATTGAATTGCATAGGATTCTTAGGGATAACTTTCATCTTAGCATACGGTTGGTTTGGTTTTAGAGCCTCTCCTAGATCAGGAATTGGTTTGTACTCATCTTCAACCAGAGATAGAAGTGTAGCATTTTCCGGAACGATAAAAGATAGATCCACGCAATGAACGGATTTCAATTTATTTTCTTTAACTACCTTCTCAGAAATAACAATGGCATCTTCGTAATTATAACCATAATAGATGGCAATTCCTGTCAGTAGGTTCTTTCCTAAACAAATCGTTCTGTTCTTTAAGAAGTTGCTTTCTGCAATTATGTCGTCTTTCTTAACTCGGTCTCCGACTCTGACTTTGATATCCATGTAATCTATACATTCAGAATATGTATTTCTTGGTGCAACATCAATGATATCTAACTCCCCGGTATCATATCTAACCAGAACGATATAATTATCTACGTAGATAACTTCTCCATCTCCCTTGCTTAGTTTTAGGTAAGATGTATAATGCGAATAATTTGTTTCACACCCAGTTTGGATAAATGCTGGCTCCGGTTCTAGGAGCATAATAGCTTGTCTCATTTGAGAACTTGCCATCTGGAGCCTAGTTTGGTCATTTTTATCTAAGAATGGAACCATAGATACCGTGATTGAGATTGATTGGTTACAGGGTTTTGATAGTTGTCTCTTCTCATCAAATTGAACTTTATTACAAAAACTTTGAACAATTCCACAATTATCTCTATCAGGAGTATCTACGGGACAAACTCGTCCAAACATTGAGTCATGAATGTCTCGAACTTCTTTTGGAACACTAATCCTTCTATATGCCAATGGACCAATAACTGAAAAGCGAGTTAGTTCAGAAAGTTCATAAATTGGATTATAGAATGTATCACTTTGAATAATCTCACTTACATTACATTCAGAAATGATATGACTCGAGTTAACTGAGAATTTAGGTTTGTCAGTTTTTCGATTCGTTAAGCAAAACTGGAAAATGTTATTTGCAATGGGGGCTGTAATAAAGTATTCTATTCCTCGGATTCTTTTATTTTCGAAATTAAGGTGGTCTATAACTGGCCATCCGTTCTTGAGATGCTCGATAATGTGCTCCATAATTGACCCATTCTTAAAGAATGGTCGATTGTATAGATCAATTCTCAGGGCTGTGTTAAGAGCATAGATAATATTTTCCCCCTTATCTTGGGCATTGTACTTAGCATAGTGCCTCCCAATGTCTTTAAGCAATAATTCGTAGTCCCCATTAGAATCTTCATAGTATGCTTTTAGTTCATCTATGAACTGAGTATATAATTCGTTTCCTGATTGGTCGTAGTTATCGATAAGATCTTTCGCCTTCTCATAACCCATCCACGCTAAAGAGAGAAGGCTCAGGGGAATACTTTTGCCAAAGATAAGTACACTGCTTGGTGTTGCTTGTATTTGCAGCGTATTTGTAACTATCCATAGAGTATTGCCTTTTGTAATGGTAGGTACATCTACTAACTGAAATCTTGGTAGTTTTCTTTTTCCATTTACTATGAGATAGTTATTATCTACTAGTTTGGGAATTGTCACTGAAAGATTAATTGTCGCGCCTCTTCCTTCTAAAATAATTACAAGGTTACTTTTCTTAGTCGGTGCTAATTCTATAAAGGTTTCCCTTGGTTCTTTGATATCCAGTTCTCTAATTGTATATCCTAGTTCTTCGCATGGAATAAGCATTTCTCTAACATCATCAAGGATCTTGTTATAATCATACTGCTTTAAATAGTATGTGGTTATCTCACCATCGAAAATAGGATCTTTTACTCCCATCTCCCCTCCTTCCTTAGCGCTCTTCTCTCATATTGAAGAACAAAACCTGGTCAACAACTCCATGATATCCTCTCGAACTGGTCAAACTCTTAATGATATGTAAAGATGGTCGAGAAAATGCTAGACCCAACAAGTACGATTCTTTGCTAGGAATTTTCTGGATACTAATTAATGACATTGGTACATTGTCTCGATCTGGGAGTGTTCGCCACTTAGTTTCTCCGGCCCAAGCCATTTGGCATACTACACACTCAAAATGGATTAGGAGCAACTTTCTTCTAGATACATAGATGGAAAACAATTTCTTAACTACTTGGGCAGGAGTGAAGTTATCTGGATGGTGCAATATATACGATATCGCTGGTAGTTCAGACGCTATATCATATTGCCTAACCTTCTCAGAAGATTCTTTCTTAGAACCTCGAATATTAGCAACTCCGCTGGTATGGAATGTTCTAAGAATTAGCTGAGTATTGCACTCGCCCAGAGATTGAGCGGCGATTGCTCCAATATAAGGGCTGTGTAATTTGCTTGCTAAGGTCCCGTAGCAAGTCTTGCAAATTTTGAGAGATTTACAATAGATTGGTGATCGAAGATAGATTGTTTTTCCTACGATGTCTGGTAGTCTGTCTCTAGTAACTTCTAACAAGTTGACATCTGAAAGAGAGAACTTGAAGAATCTTCCAATCAAAGAGCTAGCTAACTCATTAGAATCAATAGAAAGCTCCAAGTAATCATTTGTCCCGCAGTCATCCAAATTCAGATCTAGTTCTAGATTGATACAAGCAAAGTCCAATTGCCTACTTAGATAACCTGAGTTACCAGTATTTAAAGCAACGTCTAAAAGCCCCTTTCGAACACCGTACGTTGATGTGAAGAATTCTTCTGGAGATAATCCTTCAGTTAGGCACTTGACTACGGGTCTCTCAACAATCTCACCAGCAAAATTAGATACATACCCTCGACTCAAGATTAACTGGCGGGCTTGTTCCCAGCTTCCTCGACTTCCAGAATCTATAATAGATGAGTAAGGAAAGATGTCTTGAATTTTTTGTTTTATTTCGTTGCTTTGTAGGGCTTGAAGTTGAGCTGAGATTACTTCCGAAGAGTTTGCTTGGTGTTGCAAATTAGTTCCATAGATTGAATCTCGAATTGGTACTAAATCTGAGTAATTGAACCCTTTGAGAGACATAGTTGTACCATTCTTGGTACTAACAAAAAATCCTAGGTCTTTACTGCGTTCTAATACATCTACTACAACTTCTGGGGGATAGCTATTTTTAAGAGCGTCTAGGATTTGGAGGAGTTTCTTCTTGGTAATAGGCTCATTAACAAGGGGAAAATCTGGAGGGAGAATTTGATTGAACTTTGCTCGACCCTCAGTTATATTCTCCCCTTTACAAAGAACTTTGTTGCCATCTTCATTCTTCGTTAGAAGGAATAGACCAAGAACAATGTCTTGATTGGGAACAAATGAGATTGAATCATCTGCTGGATTTTGAATATTAGCGAAGCATGAAAATTTAGTTTCAACCTCCTTTTTGGATTCTTTTAGAACTGGGGCATAGATCGCCATCTGGTCCCCATCAAAGTCAGCATTATACGGATTGCAAACAAGGGGATGAATCTTAATAACTGGCTCTTTATGAACTTTGATCTTAAATCCAAGGATACTTAGGCGATGTAAACTAGGTTGGCGATTTAGTAGAACGTACTCGCCCTCTGCCAATTGTTGGCATATTGGAAAGAGAGAAGTATCGTTTTTAGCAATACATTCATCAATTAGATCTAGGGCTAAATTTAGGTTGCTCGATTTGCCCTTATGATATAAGAATTTTGCAACCTTCAATTTCCATATTTCTAAGAATACTAAGTAGGGAATGGAACAAGTTCCAAATTCTAGAGTTGGATCTGGGACAATGACACATCTTCCAGAAAAATCAATTCTTTTACCAAGGATATTATTTCTAATGATGCCTTTCTTCTTCGATAATTTTGTTAGAATATTTCGATATAAGGCGAAATATGCTTTCTGTAACTTATTGAAGTACTGGCGATATAGTTTTGGATCGTTTCTTATATTGACAATTGTGGACGAAATGGCTTCCTTGGTGGTTAGAATTGATAGGTAATGCTGGTTAATTTCATCTAAGACTTGGTTCCTAACTGACCCTACAAACATAATTGGTCGAAGTTCTGGAGGGAGGACTATGACCTTATCTACGAATAGTTTGTCTAGATTTTTGGTGACTTTTTGAAATAGGGAACTATGCTCAGCGTATGAAGGAGAGAAAATAAACTGGACTAATTTGTAAATCGCCTCCAGGTGTTCGTAATATGTTACACCAGGTGGAACAAGACTTTTCTGAGTAACAACGTAAGAATCTTCATCTTCCGCATATAAGACATAATCTTCCTTATAAAGCAACGTATCAATATTCTTTGAGATTCTGGTTCCTACTAGGTTTTTGATCCAATCGTAGAAAACTGGATTAACCACTTTGAAGGGAAGAGTTATTTTTGCAAATCTTTTTCTCCTTTCGTCGGAGGATACAATATCTACTCCGCAAGCTGGACATTGCTTGCCTTCATGTGCGGCAGTGTAGAAAATCCCGCATTGGCAGGTGTAGCTAGTTACTGGGCCGAAGATTTGCTCCGAAAAAAGACCTCTAGGACTGAACTTGTTCTTTTGAATAAATTGTGCTGTCTCGACTTCTGGTAGATCTGAACAAAAGGTATCGATATCAAGAAGATCCATCTTCCCTCCTCTCCTATGCATGAGTTTATAGACATTCCCTCAAATCAAAGTACGTTTCTGAATAAGAAGAGGAACTTCTTGCTTTCTAGCCCTTCCCACATTGCGAGGATATTATAATATACCCCTGTACAAAAATCAAGTGGTTTCACCTTGCTTTTTCTTTTTTTTGGTTAGAAATTTGGTTATCTTAGACGAGATCTTGATTAGTGCTGGCTTCATTGTAGGTTCGATTCTAGCAGTAATCGGCGAAGGGTTCGTTTGGGAAGGAGGAAGGGCCAGAAAAATGTTCGGAGAAATGAACTTGGTAGAAGTTAAAGATGGGATCTTTGGTTGAGGAACTTTCTTTATCCCAGACTTTCTTAACATCTTTCTTATTTCGGATTCAAATAATTGAAATGGTTTCCATCTGGTCCCTTCGTATAACAAAATATCCTCTAAAGGGATTCTATCTAGCTGGTTCAATTCTAAAATATAGTATGTTTCTAGCGTTGAGCAAACATCTAGTACTGCTTCGAATGAGAATCTTCGATTGGTACAAATGCTTCCTTCTAGTGTCCCATCATGGGAACAATTTGGATGGGGCGTATTTCTTACTACAACTCTTTGAATGATCTGAGTTCTTTCGTCGAAATAGAACTCAACCCTTCTTACTACCAGATTTGGATTGACTCGAATATAGAACATGTACTTCGAATTTAGAACAAGACGACTAGGAACAATTTGCCGGTGACATATGTATTGTGCGAGGTTCATGCTTGCATCCTCGTAGGAATAATGTGGATTACTGTTTGTCCTTTACTTCTTAGAATTTCTGTAAAATACATACCATTTTCTTCCTGTTCTTCCTCCTTATCATCGCACAGTTCTGGAAAGTACTTTCTTAAAATTCTTTGAATTGGTAGAGATATATCTTTACAGCTTATATCTTTTTCTTTACCTAGATATCGAATTGGAATTGTATCTTTCTTTTCAAGGAACAAGTTAGAAGGGATTTGCCTCGATGCTAGAAAATCCATTTCTGATGGTTTTAAACTTAGCATAATAGGATATGTTAGAATAGTATATGTTCTTGAAACAATGAGTCCCACTATAAACCTAGCAGCTAGTTTTGCGAGATTCTTTTTTACACAGCTCGAACTAGAAAAGTTTAAGAATGCACCCAGTAGATTTGACTCACTGACGTTCTTTCTTAACGTCTTTCTATCTATAATTATAAGAGAGTCTCCAAGAATCGCGGCTTTAAAATGAACATTTGGGAAAGAAGAAGTCGAATCAGAGCAATCGATTACAATATCTCCTTTCTTAACGGAAACGTATTCCGTTGGATATCGTTCCTGAATTCCAACGACTTTCTTTAATCGACATAGCAGGCTGGTTACTTTTGGTTGACCAACGTTAGATTCTTTGTAGTAGGAATTAACCAGGTTCTTTGTTTCGACAAGATCTGGATCATAGACAACTATCTGGTGGATAGATTCTTCCTCGTCTAGGTACTTGCTCAGCCAACTCCCCAAACAACCAGCCCCTATGAGGTGGACGACTAGCCCCTTTTTCTTGGTGGCCGGTTGTCTCATTTACTTTCCGCCTCCTGTTCTACCAGATTTGAATATACTTCATACAAAGATTCTAGTACTGAATAAAGTGAGGAATTATTCAAATCAAAAGATTGAATAGTTAGAATTCTGGGGGGTAAATCTCCCCCCTGCTTAATTACCTTCTGCAAGGTTGCAATAAAGGTACTTCCAAAATCTATGTCCAAAGTCAAGTAGGTTTGGACTCCTAGTTTTGGATCATCTTTCACTAGAAGTACAAGAATAGACACAGAACTTTTCTTAAAGAATTCTGGAATTTCAAAAGGTTGGTCCCTTTGGATTAGATCACAGATACGAACTGCGGATTCTAGAAGACTTAGGTTTGGATCTAGAACAGTCGAAGAAATGTAATCTGTGAAAGGTTTCGCTTGCATACTGACCAAATCTCCTTTCTCTAGATATATCAGTCTTAAAGTTGCAAGTACGTGTCGGCTTCAAATTCTTGAATATGCCTATGACTGATTACAATGGTGGTCTTTTCCTTAGATATTTGCCTGAGTAGCTTAGATACTAGCCTTATATTCTCGTCATCGAGAGCATCAAAAACTTCGTCTAAAAGAAGAAGATTAAACTTAACATTTTGAATTCTTTCATTTAGTTCAATAAGAGTTAGAAGAATACAAATATCAATTAGTCTTTCCTGCCCACCTGACAATTGGACTCGGTCATTGGCAAGATTAATCTTATCAAGAACTCTGATATTAATCTTATCTCTAAGTTCCCCAGAGGCCGTCTCTGAGACCGTATCGAAACTAATAGAATAACGCCCACCAGTTAAATCGAATAGGTACTTTTGGACTGTGGAATTCATGAAGGGAATAGAATCGTCTATTAGCATACTTGGAATTCCAGTTGGAGAGAACCCCTTTTTCCAGAACTCGAGAATTTGGATTTGGTTAGATATTGAGGGGATTTCTTGTTTTAGTTTTTCAATTTGGTCTTCGATGGAGGGAATTCTATGATTTTGGAGTTGAATTATAGAATCGTAAGATGGGAAAGTCTCAGATTCGGTTTTCTTCAATAAGGCTTCTTGGATAGAAATTTGAGTTTCAATTTCCTCAATGTATTGAAGTGTCTTTTTGCACTGATCTAAAAGTCTCCTTAGATTTTCTACCTCTTGTCTTTTCTGGTTAATTTGGGAGAGATGAGTTCTTTCTAATTCTTCCCTTTCATTACTAATCTCTCTTATTCTCAACTCAAGCCTCTCTTGTGCTCTTTCTAGTTGAGAACTTTCTCGTGATTTGATTTCTTTCTTCTTTTCTTCTAGTACCCGAATCTCGTTTCTTATTTGTTCCATTTTAGAGAGTTCTATTCTGAGAGATTGTATCTTGTTTCTTTGTTTTTCTAACTTCTCATCAATTTCCTTCTTCTTCAATTGGATTTCTTGGAGTTGAGATATAAGATCTTGTATTTCTCTCTCTTTCTCTTGAATTCTTATATCTGTGATTCCTTCTGGAATAATTTGGTTGCAATAAGGACATGGAGCATTTTCTTTGGACTTTAGTTCGAGGAATCGTTTCTTTTCTTCATCTTTATGATTTCTTTGAGTGGTGAGTTTCACAATCTCGGAATTAATTTTCTCTGCTTCTTTTCGAAGAAGCTCAGTATCTTTCTCAACACTTTCAATTTCGAATAGAACCTCTTTTTGATATTCTTGTATTAAAGATTGTATCTTAGAATCTAATTCTTGAATCTTGTCTTTCGTTTGTAACTTAATAGAAGATACATACTGATTGTACTTATTTGTAATTTCTGATTCTTTTTGTTTTGCTTCTGCTCGAATTCTAGATAATCTTTCCGACTCAAGATTAATTTCATTTTGTTTATCTTGAAAAGCAGAATTTAAAGACTCGAATTCCCTTGTAGTTGCATCTTTATCATACTGGGCTAGAAGATTTCGTAGTTCCAGTATCTTATTTGTAATATTACTTAATCTTATTTGCTTATCTTTTTGAAAAGAATCGTATTCCAATTGTAAAGATTCAAGTTGTGTTCTACATTCTTTTAGTACTTGCTCCAAGGTATGAATCTCAGACATAATAGATTGGTGTTTCTTATTTGCTTCTTCTAGATGCTTAGAGGCATTCTTTTGATATTCAGTATAACTATCTAGTTGGAGAATTTCTCGAAAAACTGCTTTTTGCTCAGCATCTGTCAGATTCGTAAAAAATGCTTTAACCTTCTGAGCAAAGAATATGGTGCTCATTAGAAGGTTGGGACTAAGCACTAGATTTTCTATCATCTTATTAGCTTGCCTGATTCCTCCAGGAGTAACATCTTTTCCATCTCGAAAGATTCTGACTCGGTCTTGCATTTTATGATGTTTTCGATATCTCTCAATTCGAAATAACTCATTTCCAATTGCAAATTCCAACCAAGTATAACAATCTTTTCCTTTCTTATTATTTACCACCAAGTCAGATTTTAGTCCTTTACTTGTCGTTCCGTATAGAGTATAAGGAATTGCTTCGATGAGTGTGGTTTTTCCGCTTCCATTGGCCCCAGTAATTAGTGTTAAACCAGGGTCTTTAAGTTTAAGAATCATAGGTTCTTCAAATAAACAGAAATTTTCCATTCCTACTTCATAGAAAGTGACCTCTTTCATCCTTCTTCTATCTCCTTTATAGATTCACACTCGTTGATAATTGTCTTTGCAACATCAATATATAGGTCTTTACTTTCAGGGGGAATTCCTCTAATATCTAAGTATCTAGATAACTTCTCATCTAAAGACATCTCTCTAGCAATTCCCCTGTTAGTCACTTCTGAATTACTCTTATCAATAATTACGACATCTGGTAAATCCGAAGCATCAATTTGGTTAGTCTTTACCTCGCTCCAAATGACCACAAAATTACCCTGGGAAGTTAGATCTCTGCTCTCTTTCTTAACCTTGTCAATGTCTCCCTCAGAGTGTATCTCTAAGACATAATGCTTGGGATATCCCTCTGTGGGTATTGAATCAATTCTTCCCGAATCGAAATCAACAAGTAACATTCTTTTTTCTTCGTTTCTTTCTCCCCAATCGAATTGATACGGATTTCCTACGTAATAAACTTGGGTTTGTCCCATAGAAAGTTCCTGGGGTTTATGATAGTGGCCCAGGAGGACCATGCCGTATCTGGAACATAGGTCCTTCATGCTAATGTTTGATACAATTGATATACCACTTGACAAAACCGCTTCGTTTAAACCAAAATGTGAAATTAGCCAAGGGTTTGAATTCGTTTTAACTTCTTGTTCAAGATTCTTTGAAAACGGAATAAATAGAATATTGGAGATCAACTGGGTTTCCCCAACGTACAAGACATTGGGTACATGTTTCAATAGACTAATGGTGGACACAGGTTCAGAAGATTCCGAGAGGTCATGATTTCCATCTAACAAAATAAATGTAATATCCGGATTTGCCTCTAAAATTGAAACCAGCTCCTTTGCAGCTTCGGAATAAAGAATCGATTTATGATGAAATACGTCTCCTGCGACAATGATATGTCCAATGTTATTATTCTTACAGTAAGATGTAATCCAAGATACAACATTCACACAAGTTTCTAACTTTTTTCTAGAACGACTAAAATGCCAGTCCGCCGTCACGATCGCCTTCATACTCTAGTCTCCTCTCTTTTGTAATCCCCCTTACAAAGTATACAAGGTTCCAAACGGTACACTTGGAAGTTTTGTCTGACCTACTCCTCGGACAATTACCCAGATGACTGGATAGGGAGGGATTTTATCTGGAAATGTACCCATCAAATCTGTAAAGAATAGGAGGAGTTTAGGATTAAGCTTCCTTCTGGCTATGTCCTCGAAAACAGGGCGAAAATCGGTGCCCCCTCCTCCTCTAACTTCAAAGGGGATAGTTGGATTCTCATAGAATGCATGAATAGCACAATCAATAACCCAACCATACATATTGTCACATACTGGTTGGATTTTCTTCAATGCACCCATAAAGTATGACAGTTCCGTTGAAGAAATTGATCCAGATGAATCTATGGCGAAAGCCACCTCAGTATACTTCTTTAAAGTTCCGGGTAGTCGAAGCCCTTTCTTCTGGTAAATTGCTCGACTATAACATGGAATTTTGCAGTACGTATATCCATATCTTTCCTGACCCAAGAGAGATAGGGATTTTCTTGTTACTAATTCTATGATTCCTTTGCATGAGTTATGAATATTAAATTCTCTTCTCATATCTCCAGGAATAGATCCAATTGCTTTTAGTAATTCTTCTCTAGCAACACTAGATCCACTTATTGGTTTTTGCGTTGAAAGGTCATTAGGAATTACTGTCGATGGATTCGATCCTTGTATTGTGTTACCAGAAAAAATTTCTTTTGATTCGTTGGAACTTGTATTAATTGTGTACTTTGTATAATTTTCATTCTTAGTCTCAGACTGAATCATTTGACCCAGAAGTTGTTCTGTAGCTTGATCCGCGCTCCCCTGGTTGGACTTTTCTCCATCCGCTTTGCTTTGTCCTTTTCGTTGTTTTGTCTTTGCCATTTGTTGTAGTTTATGTAGGATTTCCCTGTATACAACTTCACAGGGACCCTTAGAAAATTCATTACTAAGAAGCAGAAAGTTATACTTGGCTAATTCCTTGTCGTCAGTAATTCCAAGTTGTATCATAAGGGAATTTACAACATGATCAATTGCAATGCTCCAAATGAATTGAATTCTTCCTGCTCCTCTTCTTATATGGTCTAGAGCGGAATGAATCATTTCATGAATAAAATCCAGAAGTACTCCTTTTTTGTCTTGATCAAAACAAATCGCAATCTCATTATCTTTCGTAATGTAAGTATCTTTTTCTGAGTAACTAGGAACAATTGGAACGTACAACGCAAATGACATTCCTGTTTTCTGGAATGCGACCATTCTAAGCCACTTTTCTTTAGTTTTATCGATAGTTGTAAGTTTGGAATTGGTCTTCATGATTCTTCCTCCACTATACCTTCGTTCGAATCATCATAGGCAAGAATAGAAACAATTTCTTTAAACATTTTGTCAAAGGCTGGATCGTTCATGAAAGAAAGTAACGCATGTTTCTGGTTCAAGTAAGCACTTCTAAGATAGAAAAACTTACTCTCTTCCGTTAGATTCTTTTGGACCCATTCTAGAATTTTCTTTTCCACTGGATACGTAGACAGTATCGCTGCTGCCACTACTTGGTCCTTAAATGTCATTGGAGGTCTGGCCATTATTTCTTCCTTGCTTCGATTTAGCATTTCCCAAGAATCCACTAGTTTGGTTCCTGCTAAATAGCCAATTGTACCAACTGCGGTTTCAATAGGTAGACCAATCTTTAGATTACGATCCAAATTCATCCATGATCTAGGAGAATGAAATGGAGTGGTAGGATCTGGTTCCGCGGTAAATAGATAATCCGGATTAGCCATTAGAAAGGCCAGCAACTTTGGATTGACTTTCTTGGCTTGGGCGTAAGTTACGAAATCATTTACGGTTGGAGTAAATTCAACACATAGATCAAATCTATTCATAACTGGAGCTAAGATTTCTTGTGCTCCGGATCCAGAAGTTGAGAAGTTTCCAGCTGCGATAAATCTGGTACTATCTGGAGTCCGGTGCCCATTGATTGACCTCTTAAGAAGAAGCTCAAAGAGAGCAGACTGTTGAATTTCGAGATTCAAATGACAATCATCAAAAAATAGTACCGTATTCTCTTTCTCCGGAAGCCAAGATGGTCTGCTCCAAATCGTTCGAAGCCCTCCAGAAGAATCCTCTTTAACATCTGGAATGCCCTTGGCTTCCCCAGGTTCTTTTAGATAGAGTCTTTCTTCTACCAAGTTCATTCCTAGTTCTTCGCAACATTGCTCAGTAATTTCCGACTTACCACATCCAGGAGGAGAAGATATAAGCATGGATCGATTATTCTTGATACAAATCTTGATGAGCTTCTTTAGAGCAGCGCCGCCTTCGACTTTATACATGTCGTATACCTCCTTCGTTTTTTCGTAATTCTTTATGTGTGGGTTCTTCTTTTTCTTCAACCAAATGAAAGATTACAAAAGTTAGAATCTTTATTATTTAGGAATGATTCTATCCGGAAGGCTTATTTGAATATTCTTTACCAATTTTCTAAGACAAGGAATGGAATTCAGGATAGCCCTTCGGATTCTTTCATACATGATGCTAAGAAAAGTGGGTCGTTTTATCATGGTTACTTTCCCTTGTTTTCGAGAGGACTCTTTCAGGTAGTAGAGAATCGCATTTTTCTTCATACATTTCGTTTGGTTACAATAGAGTCCTTCTTTTAGACACGTATAATCAGATAAGTAACAACATTTCTGGCAACATAGAGGAACGATGCGTATATTTTCTTCCATGTCTTCATCTCCTTAACGAATTTAGGTGCTCGTTAGATGTTAATCAAAAGAAAACCGAAAGAAGAATCCAAGATAAACCTAGAAGAGCGAAAAGCGCAAATAGCTTAATTATTTCTATAATAACTTCCTCTTTTGTTACTTCTGAAGGAAAGATATTTTTCATCATGGTAAAAACCCTCCTCTCTCTAGATGAGTTTTTTGATGAGAAGGAGGAGGGAGAGATTTCTTAGCTCCCCCCCCCTCTTCCTCTCTTTCTTCTAGTTTAGATCTTACATCATTTTTTCTTACTTTGTAGAGTCATTGCTAAGATAAAACTGAGTGAGAAGCTTGGAGTTGTTTGTTCCTAACATTCTAATTGAAATCTTTGAAGGAGTAGGTCGAAATTGCTCTATTGCGTTTGATACGTTTTGGAATTTGTCAATATGTTGCTTATTTTTTCTAATCTTGACTCTTTCAATTTCTAGCACATCTCTATAAGGGTTAGCAATAGATTTAGCCTTAGAACGAAATATAATCCATTCTTGCTCCTTATCAAAAAGGAATATATTTGCGATACTACATGGCTTTTCTAGCATTTCGCAAGACTCGTACTCCTCGTAGTAAACGACTATTTGCCTTCGATCTAAGTGGTTACTTTGCCACAAATCTATCTTGTCGGAGTTTGTGATTGTTGCGAATTTAACATCTTTCTCATTCAAATCTGCTAAACTAATAGCATACTCAGCGCAATCGCTTTGTTGGACTAAGATTTGATCTATGTAACAAGATCCATTCTGGTCTTGGTATATTATGTGATCGAGTCCTTGACTTTGAAGTATAAAACTATCCTGCCAGTTACTTGGATTAACAAATACGATAATTCCCAGTAACATAGATCTTATGTTCATCTCTAGAAGAACCCCCTCTCTTACCACATTACTTTGGTCTCATTAGATGAAGAAGGTATCTGACGCTTCCTTTTTCGGTTGCGAAGATTGCCATTTTCTGTGGGTCTGGTATACCTAAGTTCTTCTTAGCAAACTCAAAAAAGTCTACAACATTTCTATAACTTTCTTTCCCCTCCCATGTAGCCTTCTCTTTGTTGTACTCAAAGATTCCGACTCCTTCAAGATCAGTAAGTGATTTATCCTTCTTGGTATATGCTAGAACAAATTGAAATGGCCCAGACTTATCTCTTAAGAACACAACAAAATCTACAAGTTCAAAATTTGGTTCGGGCATGTATATGAGCGCGCAAAAAGTAATATGCTTTCGTTCCATTGGTAACGAGGACCAAGTCTGCCAAACTTGAGGGTCTGGTTGACTAAATCTTAGTTTCTCGTTAACCATTGGATTAAAAGACAAGATAATGTTATTTGAAGTTTTAGAATCAACAGGAACTTGGTTCATAAATTTCTTACCTTCATTATTCTCAGTACAAATAACGGTTCTAAGAACATCTAGACTAAGATTATGCATTACATTATTTTGCTTCCAATCTGAGGGATGGATAAATACAAAGAATCCCATCAGCATGGTGGATATGCGCTTATGCATAAACATGGCATGTTCACTCCTTTCTTTTTGTTACGTTGTTCAGGATCTGCAATGCTTCGGATTTTGAAAGATTCTCGATCTTATTTTTCATAACATCATAAAGACGGTATTCAACATCCCATTGTTTCTGATTGTAAACTTTAAGCCTAGTATAGTAAGATGAAGCAATCTCAGCACAGCCAAAATCAACAATATCGAAAAATACAGGATCTTTCTTCCCAGGATAGATTCTAAGAATCCTTCCACAAAGCTGTTCTACATTTTGAACGGGAGTTGCCATAATGAGACAATCTTTATGAGGAGCATCAATTCCATCTCGTATCTTTTGGGGAGTTGCAAGAACAATTGGATTATCCAAGTTTTCTAGCGTATCTGCTTGAATGAAGGTAGAAGGATTGAATTTTGTAAATAAGTCTACAAGCTTTGTTATAAACTTAATTCTTTCACAAATGAAGAGAATGTTTCGTTCTTTATCAATTGCTGTTCGTAAAAGCTTACAGCATAGTTTAAAGAAAGCCTCACTTGCGCATAACTTAGTTATATATCTTGGTCTTTGGAATATGTTATTCCAGTATATATACTTGTTGGGTCTTTGTATATTAGTAAATTTTCCAAGAATAACCACAATTAGTGGTCTCATAGTGGTTGTTCCTTCTTGGATCTGAAAAACATCACCCAGATGATACTGGATTATATCTGAATTTCCATCAAATCGATAAGGAGTTGCTGACAATCCATAACTATACTTAGTAGGAATCAAAATAGAGCACTTACTAAAAGTAGGAGCCCCAACGCTCGTATGAACCTCATCTGCTATAAACACGCCAAAGCCAGCATCTTTTAGTAAATCTAAGAACTCAGTTCTTCTTTCCTCTTCTTTCAGTTGAGAAATAAAGAACTGATCAGTAGTTATTACAATTGGTTTTTGCAATTCCTCAGAAATATTCTTTCTGGATCTTAGAGTTCCAATCTGCTCAGGTTCAATGTTGGTGCAATCTAGAAATCTGTTAAACCATTGGTCAACCAACTGAGACCGGTGTGTCAGAATAATTGTTTTTAGTTTCCTAGTACAAATCATATGAATAGAAATAACAGTTTTTCCAGATCCTGGGGGAAGTTGGAGAATTCCATTTTCATTTCGAATAAGGTAATTGTAAGCCAGTTCTTGAGCCTCATCTCGAAGCTTGATCTTGCTTTCCAACCAAGGAATTTGGACAGGATCTTTTATGTTATCTTCAATGACAAATTCCCCTGAATAGCACTTATGTATCGGGAAATATCTTGGTACCAGAAGATAGTCTCCATCTTCTTCATAAAACTTGACAATAGAAACATCTTCGCTCGTATATTCCTTAACCGTTCTAGTTAGCATTCTTTTAGCTCTAGAAATAAGTTCTGGATATGCATATGGAATTCGGATTCCAGATGTCCTTTCTAGATATATCATTTCATTCTCCAAGTACTGAAAGAGAGACCTTTGTAATTTTCTCATTCTTTACTTCTGGTTCTGAGCCAATTCGTTGAACCTTCTTTGAAAATATTGTAGCATTTGCTCACTAGTAAGCCTAGCAGAACAATTAGCCGTTTCATATAACTGTATAGATTCAAGACCCTTACTTCTTTGTTTTATGACTAATTGATTCCATATCCAGATAAGCATATTCTCGGCGGTTGGATTAAAGGGAATGATATCGTTAACTTTCTGATGATCTAGCAAATTAACGATGGTGTTTACCTCTTCTTTAAGAGTAGAAAAATCTAGACTTATTCCGGTATCTCGAACAGGAAGGCAGAAAGCTACGTTTAGAATATAAGAATGTCCATGTAGATTTGCGCACTTTCCATCATACTTGTTTAGATAATGCGCAGATTCGAAACGAAATTCTCTTTCCACACTAACTCTGGGGGCTAAGTATAAAGATTTGAGACATTCCTTCGAGCATACATATACTATGTTACTCGGAAGGAAATCTAGCTTTGGAGTTAACATGACTCGAGCCCATGACACATCTGAGATAGAATCGCACCAAAAACATTTCCTTACATCTCTTGTAACTGGACTATCATCAAGCGTCAATCTAGAAAATTCTTGAAAGGCTGGGGTAAGAAACAAATCAATGCTGTTCATTTGTTCCATGCTATCTTCCCTCCTTATAAGATAGTTCTATACAAGTCTAGAACAAAACCATTTAGATCGCCTAGTTTGGCAGAAAAGTTATCTCTTTTTGTTGCTAGCTCCCCAGAGTCAGTGGAAAGAGTTAGAATCTTCATAATTCGATGCTTCGATATTACAAGTCTTATATCATCTTCACTACAACCTGACTTCTGGCATAAAGCCTGAATTGCCAAATTCTGGTTAGAAATACTTGACGAAACCTCTGAGATATAAGGCTTTATCTTTTCAATGATATCTAACTCACGAATCTGCTCATTAATTTTATTAATTTGGTCTTCTAGGTATATTTTAGTATATTCTTTAAAAACAGAATAACAAGTTAATAGCATCTCATCTGGAGATACCAATCTAATATTTTTCTTGTCCTTATCTACTACGTAACATTCAAACTGAATGCTTCCTTCCAAGATAGAGTCGAGAGTCTTAACCAAAGATTCTAAGATCTCGCTTTTATTTCTTTGTCTTATTACTTGGAAGGTTATTTTTGTTGAGGTTGTTGACTCGTCTAAGTAACCAATATCTTTTCTATTGAGAAATTCGGAAAGTTTGTTTAGCAAAGTTTCAAATCTTCTTCCATCTGGCCATGAGTAAAGGGTTATTCTAGCTTTGGCTTCATCGACTTCGTACCTGCCTCTGACCTTAATTGTTGCCTTTCCCTTGGTTAGAAGTTGCTCAAGGTCTGATTCTGAGGAAATAATATCGCAATCTGAAATCGGCTTTATTGTTGGTCTCGTTTTTCTTTCCCCAATTAACCACAGCAATCTTTCAAATAGATCTTCTATCTTGTAACAAGGAATCAGAGTTCTGTATCCAAACCCAATGCCCACTGTGTATTCCCGACCCATGAGGCAAAAGGGAAACATGGTAGGCAAGAATTTTGGTTCTTTATCTAATTCGGATTCTTCCATCGGAACGTAATCAATATAGGAAAAAGCCATGGTTTGAATCTTTTTATTTAACTTAGCTTCTGTATATCTCATTGCTGCGGCTGGAGTTTCTTCAATACCCACGTTAGTTCCCCAGTTTCCCTGCCCATCTACAAAACCCTGATGGACGAGCTGAACTAAGCTAGAATATGACGATCCATGGGGATGATAATGGCCAAGACAATGTCCATCAATTCTAGCGGATTTTACAAACTTATCCCTAGCTATCTCATAAACGGAAAGAAGTAATCGTCTTTCGACTGGTTTTAGGCCATCAATAATGTACGGAAATGCTCGAAATGTGTTAATGTATCTTCCATAACTCCGGTAAAAGTTCTTAACAATCTTTTCCACTAGAATTCCTCCTCGCTATCTTGCTCTGCAAGAAGTTCTTTTTTCTTTTCCACAGATGAAAACAATTTTAAGATATCATCTAAATTAGACGGAAATGAAACAGGGATTAATTTTCTACCTGGTTCTAGAGCAACTTTCTTTAGTTGATGAGGAGAAAATTCTCCCAGCCCTTTAAACCTAGTTATTGTCCGATTTGCCGCTCTAGCTTGACTTAATTGATTGACATCCCAAAGAGGAATAAATGTTTTCTTCTCATTGATTGCATACAGAGGAGTTACACAGATATAAAGCTTACCGCTTTTAATGATCTCAGGCATTAAGACAGAAAACATGGCTAAAAGCAAACAACATATATGCTTTCCATCCTCGTCATAATCAGAAAGAATTATAACTTTATCATATCTCAGCTTAGATATATCCATGTTGGGAACAATCCCCGTTCCCACTGCCTGAATAATTTCGGAGATCTCGTTATTGGAAAGAAGGTCTTTCTTCGTTACTACAGACGGTATTTTTCCTTTGAGGGGCATCACAGCGTGGATCTTAGGGTCTCGACACTGGAGAAGAGATCCAGCAGCACTTTGTCCCTCGACAATAAAAAGCTCCCCATCCCTATGGCTACAATCTCTAAGCCGAGTAAACTTGGTCAAGTATCTTTTATTTCCTACATCTCCAATGACTTTCTTTGAATTTAGCTTTGCTCGATAATCTGCGAAGTGTTGAAGAAGAATATCTAATTGGTCTGGATTCTTTGAAAAGAATGCTTCTAGTTGTCTTTGCAAAGGAGAGAATAGATGCTCTAATTCTTGCTTCTGGTTAATTAGTCGATCTTTGGTTTGGCCGCTAAAAGATGGATTTTCTAGAAGCAAATGCAAATGCGCTCTTAAACCAAAGAAAATATCTCCGGCTAGGAAATTGAATTTCTTAGAATTCTTTCCAAGAACGTTCTTCAATACGTCTTGAAACATCAAAATATGAGTTCCTCCCTCTACTGGGAGCAAGTTTACGTTGGATTTAATTTTTGGTGTCTGGGACCCAGTTAAATTATAACATAAGAGAACGAAAATAGATTCTGACCCGCTCTTATGAGAAATAGAAATGATAGAAGAAAACTCATCGTTGGCATCCAGGTCTCTTTTAAAGATTTCTTCTTTGGTGCAGGTAATAGAAGAGAGTTTTGAGTTCACATTGTACAGAAAGTTAACTCCTGGAAAGTGAGCTGCCGCAAGTTCTAATCTGTCTTTAATAAAATCCGTATTAGGAACCAGAGATGAAAAGTACTTTTCGCTTGGAATAAACGTCACTCGAGTTGAGTAAGGAATCTTTCCGGTGTAAGGTTCTTCAATTTTTTGGAGCAACTTGGAAAAGACATACTCATAGTAACATCTTTTACCATCTCGAAATACCTCCACAATAAATTTCTTGCTCAAAGCATTTACGGCAACTAATCCCACACCATGCATACCTAAGCTAATTTTGTAAGCTGTCTTTTTTCCTTTAAACTTGGCTCCAGAAAACAACTTACTACAAACTGTATCAATTTGAGTTAAGGGAATTCCTCGACCATTATCGTAAATAGAATAAGTGAAATTTGCAGAATCTATGTCAAGAAGTATAATCGTGGCATACCCTGCTTCGGCCTCATCTAGAGCATTATCTAAGATCTCTTCTACCAGAGAGGTTGGGTCTGACGTATCTCCAACATACATTCCCGGATTGGTCTGAATGTGCTCAATTTCTGATAGAACTTGTATGTCCTTGTCTGTGTAAGATACCACTCGTATCCTCCTTCCCCATATATACGAAAAAATAGAGAGAAGCAAGAGGAGTTTAGTTGCTTAGAAAATCTAGCCCTCTCCCTCTTGCTTCTCTTTTTTCATCTAGAATGGAATATCATCATCCCCTGCTATCATAGCATCTATGTCGATTCCAAGACCCCTCTTCTTAGGTTTAGAGGTAGGCGGTGGAGACACCGATGGAATTGGCGGAGGAGGAGTGGGTTCTGGACCGGGCTTGCTTGTTTCACTCTCTATGGGAGGAACGATCTCTTGAGGAGGGGTATCTTCTAGAGTGCTAGAATCTATATAGCCAGAAGACATGTTCTGGCTCCAATCAAATTTCTGGTCAAACTTAGAAACCAACGACGTAGCCATCTTCAATAGATCTTGAATTTGCTCCTTATCTAACTCTTTTACTTTCTCCAAGTGAAAACAGTCTTTATCTCCAAATCTAGTTGGAACTTTTCCAACTCGAATTCTAGTTAGAAATCGTCTTGTATTCACAGAGCTTCTTTCCAGAGCATCATCATGACTTGATACTAGATGCAGCAATGGCTCTGCTTGATAAATTTCAGATAAGTATTCATTTACTGGGCCGTACTTAATGCCTTTAGCTCGAATGAAGATAAAGACTGGCTTACCAGACTCATCGAGAATTACATCTCCATCTGGCTTGGTCAATAAACCAGCAACTATGAGATTAGATCTACATGGTCTGCAATACTCGACTGCCGCTCTTGCCTGAGAATTCTTTCCGCATTGCAAACCACTAGTCCCAAAGTATGGAGGATTGCCTTTTCGGTAGCTAAAACACTCAATCCTGGTTTGATTTGGATTGTTTGGATCCGGAACTTCTTTAACTAGGATCTGCTTAATGAATAGGATCGCCATGTAAACTTCGGATAGATTATAATCGAAGCCCCTGATCTGTAGTTTCCCAGGAACCTCCACGATTCCCTTGTGATTGGTTCTGCTAGCTCCGGAGATGTACACACTCTTCCAGAATTCCTCTTCTGGTGCAATCTGCTTCCGGCTGGTAACATCTTGATACATTTTTCATCTCCTTATCTTGTGGGTTTGAGTACAAAATCTGAGTAGCTGTAGGTGCCATTCGGCAAAAGAATTATATAGAACTCCTCGTTAAACCAGCATTGGATTTGATACTCGGCGAGTTTGTCAGAACTAAATTCTTTCTTAACTTTGCTCTCGAATTGAGAGGTGTCAATTCTAGATGTGAAGAAAGACGTGAAGATTCGAACTTTATTAGAAGTAATTGGTCCTCTCATCAATTTTGTGTGAGGGCAATACGCTACAAACGTAATTCCGCTTTGAACGGGATAGAAAATCTCATTCTTAACGAAGTACATTCCTGTATCTAAATCTTTAACTATTCGTTCTGCTTCTTGAATTCTTTGAATTGAGGTATGAATCCTACACATACTTTGGTCTGGTCTTGAGATGCTTTGGCAATCTGAACAATCTTCAGGTTTGATATCAAATAAATCGTAGTTTTTAACTTCCCTAAGCCTTAAGATCTTCGATCGATTGAGAAGAAATTTAACCAGCGTTATCGGATATATGATCCCATCCAGTTTGTTCTTGCAAAAATCTTCCGCTTTAATTTCATACATGATATGTTACCTCCCTTTCGTAAAGTTCATAACAAGTTATCCCTTTTTCGTAATCGAAAGTAGATCCAACTATTTGCCTCCTTTCCAGTTACTTTTCTTTTTCTAGCTATTCTCTCTGGTATGTATATCACATTTTCTCATTCCTCCTTTCTTTCCCTACAACGAATTTTTCGAACAAAAAATCTGCATTATATTAGATTCTAATCTCTCCCATCATCACCATTGAGGGGGGGATCAAAAAAGATCGCCCTCAATGGCGATGACAGGAGAGACATGTAAATTTCGAACAAAAAATCTACAAAACTTACTCTAAAAATCAAGACTATTGAAGATCTAGGCTAAAAGAGGCCAAAAGAAAGACCTCTCTTAGGCTAGACCTTCAATGGTCCTACGAATTTCCAATAATTAATATATAAAGTTAATGGCTTCCAAAACAGAATAATTCTAGTAGAAACTAACTAACTTCTTCAGAATTACTAGCTACATTTTGCTCAGATTTCTTCTCTGGAGGAGAAGGTATATTGACCTGAACCGGTCTAAGAGGATTATCAAGATCAAAAACCACATTCGCAGAAGGGGAGGGATTTAGATCGCATAGAAGCCTCTTCATAGCCGGAGGGAAATCTGGATCATCATACGTGAGAGTAAGCCTAGATTTAAACGTAAAATGGACTCCATCTGAGGTTTCTTGGACACCAAGAAACTGGCTTCTTTCACATTCAGCTACGAAACTCCCTTTCTTAATGGTTATCTTGCTCATTTTTCACCTGGCCTCCTTTTTCTATGTTTTCTTCTAAAACAAACGGAAATTCTTCTGAGTTTAAATCCATCCTCCGAAACAAATAATTTAAGATAACTATAGACTTATTTGTTCTTAGAACATAACTAATAAGGGGATTTCTAATCTTGGGTAACAAGAAAGAAAGCATTTCATAGATCTTTGTAAACATTTGAGAATCAATCTCATTCTTTTCGATCCAATTTCGATTAGCTCGAATAGATTTCCAAATTGGATATACCAAGTCCATATCTAAGCCATCTTCCCAATATACAATGCTTCTAATAATAAATTCTGCAGCGCTTTTATCAGCTATGGTAAGAAAGTCTAAGTTTGCTAATCCATATTTCTGCAACCAAGCTTCATACAAACAATTGGCTAGTTTAATCCTACTTTCTTCATCCATCCAACCAAAGATCACATCATATAGGGCTTCGTAAGTTGGAATAAAATCTTTGCTTGCTAGAGCATCTTGGAGTTGAGAAATATAGAGATCTTGTAAGCTTTGGTTAGCAATGTCATATGAATCAGAATCTTCATCATCTCGATAGGGATCTTGTGGAGTATCTAACCATATGGAGTCAATTTTTGTTATTTCCATTTGTTTTTTTGGCTCCTTTCTAACCCCGGCTCTTAGCCGGTTAACATGATACTTGTTAAATATGCTTTGAGCAATTCTTTAGGAGTATTTGTCTTTGCCTCAACAAAAGACGAATGTCCTGTTTGGATTATGTTACTAATAATTTCATTTTTTGATACAACATCGTCCGCTATTGGACCAAAGAACTCACTCAAAAGAGCTAAACAATTGTATCCAATGAGAACATACGTCTCAGCCTCGCCTAGTCTCTGACCCCCACCTCTCGATTTTCCTGCTACTGGTTGCCTAGTTTTAGATGTATACAATCCAGTGGACCTAGCATGGACCTTGAACTCAGCAATATGTTCTAGTTTATTAATATACATGTAACCCACAGGAACTGGGTAGTATGTTTTTTGGTTATCATAACATGGTAGCACTAGGTGGTATTTTGTTTGTAACCCAGCCGCTTTCAAAGCAAGTAAAATCTCCTTATACGTAGGAGCTTTAAATGGCGGAATAAGAATAGGAAAAAATTCAAACTTTTTTGTTTGTTCTAGTAACTCCCTAAATTGAGAGGGAGAAGAGGTTTGAATGAAACGAATTACCGAACTAGAATAACGCTGATTTGGAGTCTTATCTAATAAGGGAAGAATTAAACTAACAATTCTTTCTACATTTTGTTTAGTGGGGCTAGATAGAATCTTTCTTGCCATCCATTTAGAAAGAAGGCCCACATAGAGTTCATAAAGCTGACCCACATTCATTCTATTAACAATGCCAAGGGGGTTTAAGATAAGCTCAACTCTTTCTCCCCACGGAGTTATAGGCATAGAGTCTTCATCTTCAATCAAGGCAATCGTCCCTTTGTTACCATGACGATTAGAGAGTTTGTCCCCAGTGGTTATATTTAGCTGGAATCTAAGATAGAATTTCAATAGGGTCTTTTCTAATTTCTCCCCCTTGTTAGTTAGAATTTGAGAAGGACTGATATTATATCTTTTTCTCGTCTCTTGTGACAAACCATGTAAGATAGGTGGAGGATTGTTACTGAAACAATCAATTTGCATAATAAACCCACCTGGACTTTTCTTCACATAGAGTCCAGATTCCATTTCTTCTAATTCTTCTTCTGAGACTTGAAAGATAGATTCTAGATTACCAGGAACTTTCTTCAATAATGGTTCGCCTTTTTTGGTATCCGTTCCTTCTGGAACAATGTACACAACTCGATCATCTGGTTCAATTTCTTCTTCGATAACCAAGGAGTGGTAAGAAACCAACTTTTGTTGCTCAACTACTGAGCTGCTAATCACAATGGCATCTTCGAAGTTATAACCCTTGTACGGCATTATAGCGGTTAGAAAGTTTCTTCCTGTACTAATGCTTCCATAAGATACGCATGCCCCCTCAGCAATGATCTGGTTCTTTTGAACGATCTCTCCTGGAGACACAACAGGATGAAAAACAGATAGCGTATGCTTTCCACTCCCACTTCGTAGTATAGTAGGTCTTATATCAATAGAAATCCTATTGCTAGCGGATAGGCCATCTTTTTGAGATGGGGAGTATCGAACTTGCTCAATAAGACCGTCCTGTTGTTGTGTTTCTTCTAACACCTTAGTTTGGTTCTCCTCTCTTTTTTACGAAAGTGGTTGGAGAATAATACTATCTTGACTAACATTTAGAACCCGAGCTTTAGTAGGAGACCTCTTGACAAATTTATCTGACAAGTAATTGGTTAAAATTCCTTCATACCCGCTCATTACGGCAGGGGGCTCAGGATTGCTGAGCGGAAGAGCTTGTTTCATTTGCTGAGTTGCCATCATGACCCTGGCCCCATCATTCATTTCTATAAAGGGAATTAAAGAAGAGGTTGTGCTTAGAATACCAGAACCCTCACTATTAGACCCATCGCTCTTTCCAAATATACCCCTAGCACTGCTTATATAACTCCCAATAGCAAGTTGTTGGTTAATTCCGATATTTCCTCCTTCTGGGGTATCAACTGGGTCAATGTTGGAGTAATATGATGGATCTAAATTTCTCTTTGCCACTGAGACTGCTTCTCTTGATATGGCGCCCGTAGTTTTTCCTACGAACGTAACTTTCGTTATTTCTGCTAGTTCCTCTACTGGATTCTGGTATTCCATCTTAGAAACAATCTCGGAATTTCGAAATTGGGTTAGAACCTTATTGGGTTCAATTTCAAGTTTAGCGTTATAGTTTCCAGCTAAAATCTGCTCTCTATACAATGAGTACTGGGCTAAGATGTATTTTTGAAGATAATTAACAAAGATCTCAGAACTTCGAAGTCGATAATATGTTAGATCATTTGGCCTATGGGTTTTTCCTTCTGAAATTCCATGGCACATGTAGTATATGATTTGTGGAAGATTTACAGGCAAGTACATACTAAGAAGAATCTGTTTAGCCATGGAGTCAACGATATTAGATAGAATCTCAAATAGAACATAAACTACTCTTCTACTTCCAGACACGATCTCAATAATATCTTTGTATAAATCTTTGCTCTCGATTGGTTTATCTGTAGAAGATGGAAACTTTATTCTTCTGAATGAATTTGCAAATAGCTCTTGTTCCTTATTTCTTATGCCTGTGATTATAAGAAAGAGGTTAGTCGCAACTTTTATAAGCAACTCTCCCTCGGAAATATTTCTGGGTCTTTTGGTTTCAATTCGATATGATAACGAAAACAATTCAAGCGCCTCTTTAAGTCCCATGTAAGCACAAAGAACTAAGGCCAAAGGATACTGACCAGCAGCAATAAAGATACTAAAGTAATTGTAACTTCTAGTTTCCTTTAAACTAATCGTAAAGGTAGAATAGGCGCTCCTAAATACACTAACTCCCCTTTCAGGAAATGTTATTGGAACTATAAATAACTGGTTAACAAGAAGGTTAATCTTGCCATCAATAAGCATTCTACCATCTGATTGGACTTTTGGAATATAAATCTGTATCTTTTGTAATTGATTATTGTAATTTCTAATTGTAATCTGCAAAATTGAAATATCACTAGGAGAAACGTCATATTTTGATGGTTGATATTCTTTGATTTGATATGATACAATCTTTGTAGGAATATCTTTTGATTCCAGAACCTTGAATGTTTCTATTGAGTCCTTTATTAAGTTAGTTTCAAAGTCCTTTTTCCTCTTCTCAACTATATGGCCTGGTACCTTGTCATCTACCAGCTCAGTCACAGGAGCTGCTTTCACAACAGGATGGCTGGCTTGAGTTTGAACTTTCTCTGGTTCTAAGAACTCATCTTTTAGGTTTGTCACAAGTTTTGCTAAAACTTGTTTCTTTTCCTTGGTGGTAAGACTGGAAGCTATTCTGGCGATCCTGCTTGGATTAGGAATTGTCCTAGAAACGATAGACTTAAAAGCTAAGTCAATAGATTTGTGGACAATGGGTTCGGGTGGTTTTGAAATAAGAGATGGAATCTTTTTCTTCTCAGCATTAGAAGGCTCAGGAACCGAAGATGCATATACGAGAATGTCATTATCCGCGTCTTCCAAATTCTTTTTAACCAGGTAAGATGATATACTTTTTTGAATAACTTCCTGGTCTACTTCTGGAACTTCCTCATTCACAACCGGGGAGACAGCACTTGCAATAGTACTAGCATGTTGCTCAACTTCTTTGGAATCAAGATTGGATCCTTGTTTACTTGCTTCGGTTTTAATCATTGTAATTCGATTTAAGACCCTCACATAGTTCACGTCTCGGTCTTTAACTAAAAGACGGTATAAGACTCCTTTTGTCGGGGAAATTGTACATAACAACAAATCATCAAATGGCAACTCAGTTGGCTGTGTTTTTAGAAGTTTTAAGATTGGAAATAACTTAGAATTCATATAGTAGGGAACATTCTTTGATACATCTACCATATAGATCAAGACTTTTCGGTGGCGCGGAAATTGACTTAACGTAGAAAATAAGAACCTGGTAATAAATTGTCCATAACGCATTCTGTAGTTGGTGGGTTTAAACTTAATATCCATAGAAGAGAAAAACCAACTATAATCAATCATAAAATTGCGAGCAATCATACTTATCGTTGGAGTCATTTTAAGAGGAACCAACCTTTTCTTTCGATACAAAGTTATGAGCTTCGCAGATAAGAAAGTTCTGGGAATAACCGTGCTAGGAACTACAACATGAAAAGAATCAATCCTTCTAATTTTAAGTGCTTCGTAGTTTTCTAACATTGTGGTATTCTCAGGAAAGAAAACAAGCAAATAAGGCCTAGTTTTCGTATACGGAAAATAGACCTGAGAAACCACTTGGACATAAGGAATAAGTTGGTCTAGACGTCTAGCCACTTTGTTTTGTTTTCCTCCTGAGAGTTACTTCTTTGTAAATTTCCCCTGGATTTCTTTAAAATCTCCCGCCAAAACTTGCTCTAAGATACTAAGTTCTTCTGGAGATTTCTCAGATAGAAGACCTAACATAATACTTTTGTTTACATTCTCAAACGCCAGGCCTTGAAGCGGTGACTGAACAAAAACTACCTCTTTAATATTTAAGAGGATTGGTTCATATGGCTCAATTAGCCTAGCGGGTTTAGACAAATCTTTCTTTGCTCTGAGTACGTGGCTCACTAAGACCTCTAAATGGACTAAATCCATAGCCCCAAACGAGGAGTATACTGATACAAGACGACTTAAAAGATGGTGGGGGCCTTTCGTAATTTCTCTTCCAGATAGAAGACGCTGAACATATAGAACTTGTTTTTGAACATCGCTTATGGTAGAAGGTACTTTTAGTAGATCATCTTCCTCTCCGTAGCTTATTTCAATAACTTCCTCTCTTTTCACAACGCTAGAACCAAGTTGCAATTCTACAGGATAATCTAAAATGAGTTCTAAACGATAACCATCTGAAAATAAAACTGTAGCAATAAGTGACTTAACCCAGATAGAAGTTTCTTTTATTACAAGATTATAATTATACGTATAGAATGGATCTAAGACAATAGTCAATCTACATGGCATTTTGGTTATGAGCCGAGTTTGGTCTTGATACAAATACTTAGATAAAAGCGTCTTATCTCGAATCTCAAAATTGTTTTCTGTAATGTCTTTTAGTATATCTGGAATCTGAACATTGACCGTCCCACCTAAGTGGAATACTCGCATTATAAGCTGCGTTCCCCTCTCTCCTATCACTTGGGCTGCTATAAGCCCAACGTAAGGAGATCGAGTTTGCATCCATAAGTTACCATAACATGTATGACAAATCTTAGGACTCTTGCAAAAGATAGGACTTCGTAACTTAATTGTATCTCCATCTGCAAAGTTATCTAAGTCAAGAAATTCCACTTTCTTGGTCTTATCGTTTATAATAAAGCGACCAGAAAGACGAGATCTAAGATCTTTATTTAACTTAACCTGGACTGCTCTTTGTGTCCCGCAATCTGTAAGAGTCCTATGCAACTCAACAGAATTTAGAACGTAAGCCAAAATTCTAGAAAAATAACCTGTATCTGCCGTATTTATAACTCGGTTGATAATTCCGTATCTCGCTCCATATCCCATGTTAAAGTACTCATTAGGAGTCAAACCATCTGCCAGGCCCTTAGAGATTGTTGGTAAGATATTTCCCTCAGCGTCAGATACGGTTCCTTTCGCAGCGATAATCTGAAGTGGCTGCTGCCAAGATTTAGCACCTCCAGATTCCACGAGATCATATAGAGAAGAATCTTTAAGAAGCTCAGGTAACTCAGCTTTCATCTTTGTTAGGATCTTCTCAGCCTGTTCTGGGGTTGCCATTGCAAGCTGTTGTTTGTAATGATTTAATTTTTCGGAAACCGTTAGATCATCTAAACTTATTGAAGGTGCGAACAAAGTAGCGTACTTAAAACCAAGATCTTGTAATTCGTATGCAATGTTTGCTATCTGATCTTGAGGATATCCTTTTGCAAGCAAATCTTTAAAGATCTGATCTATTACCTTTCTGTCGGCTGGTTTGCTAGAAACATAAGATTGGAATTCTTCAGGAAGTTTTAACGCTAGAATCCATCTTCCAACGGTCATTACTTTTCCTCTGAAAGACACTAACTGATATATATCGGACATCCTCTTTATAGATTCCTCATTCTGAACCGTAATAACCGTTGAGGGATGACTTGGTGGGGGATCTTTTGTGAGAAGATACAATCCAGTATACATTTCTTTGCTTAAAGAAAATGCTAAACCCCCAACAGTGGCTGAGTTGTGGAAGGACATCATTTTAGTTCGAGCTTCTAGTTGTGCCTCATCTGTAAGAGGGTGATAGACTGCCATCGTGTCTCCATCAAAATCCGCATTAAAACCACCCACTTGCAGAGAGGGAATTCCAATTGTATCTGTATCTGAGAGAACAGGATAAAACGCTCGGACAGATTCTCGATGCAAAACTGGGTCTCTTTTTGCGATTACTACCCTACCAGCCATGCTTGCTTCGGTGGCGTTCCACATAATTCGTTTAAGTCTATCAGGAATATGATCTCCGTCTTTAATGGCTCGTATGACTTTTAGAATCACATCGACTGATAGGGGCTCATTGGTAAATTCTTTAAGAGCTTCCCTTAGTTCGCTTGTATCTTCTCCAGAATACAAAAGCTTATGGATTATAAATGGTTCAAACATTTTAACTGCCATCTTAAATGGCAGAGATATTTCATTTATTCGCAACGAAGGATTAGCGGAAATAACTGCTCGACCAGAATAATCAACTCGTTTACCTAGTATACTAGACCGAATCAACCCAAATTTCTTTCCAATTCTGGCTCGGGCCAGATCATCGTATTTCATAACTTCTTCTTGTAAGTGGAATATTGAGATCGCCCCAGTTACTCCACTGGTGGTCACAGGACCAAGTGTCCGTCTAAGAATTTTAATGTAAGCATCATTAATAGAATCAATGATCCAACGACCATCAGATGATTTGAATGCTGGCCTAAAATCAGGAGGAATAACTGGTATCTTTTGGACTGTAAAGAGCCTATCTTGGTATGCTTTTAAGAGGAAGTTATAAATCTTAGCTCTTTCACCAGTTAGATTGGCAAATCGAATCTCAGGGAATCTCTTAACAAAACCAGGAATTCCTACAATGTCTCCTCCGTTAGGGTCTTCTACTAGCTCTCCTTTGGAATTTATAGAATAGCGAGTTTGGGCCGAGAAAACATTTACGAGATTTCTAGATAATCTTATTAACATTCTGTATACAGATGGATGCAAGATAGGAACTTTCAAATCAATGTAAGAATACGTCTTTAATCTCTGAGGAGTTAAAAGAGGGCCAAAAATCGTCTCTGAAAATAGACCATCTTGATGGAAGACATCTGGTTGAGAAAATATATCTGGAGATGTGACTGGAATCAAACCAGAAACAAACTTTTCAACGTCAAGCAATTTAAACATATCGTTTTCTTCCTCACAGAATTTTGGCCCTTATAGGAGTAAAAGATTTGAGCTCAGATAATGGAACCTCCATACATCTTAGTCCAGTAATTGACAAAGAATCTAGAACTATAGCCCCATTGTTTCTAGAATTTCTTTGTAATTCCAGATTGGGAATTCCAGATCTAGCTTTGCTTAGTTCAATTGTATAACGAGATCCATTCTCAGGCTTCAATTCAAAGAATCTTCGAAGAAGAAAACGAATAGAATCAATCTTCATCTTTCTACTAAATTCTAACGCTATATGAAAAGACGTCTTTCCTGTAAATCGAATACTAGCTGATATGGTCAAAGGAAAAGATTCTAATAAACTTATATAACAAAAGCTAGTAACTTGCTTTGCCTTGTTAAAATCATCTGAATCGATATCTATAACGGCTCTATTATCGTAAGCATTGAAAACGGAATGAATAGACAAAGTCCTACCCGTAACAAAAGAATCATAGTTTCGACTAGTTAAAGAGAGGGGTTGACCATTAGAATCTTTCCTTCTAACAACGATTTGGGGCGAGTCACTATCACCAAGCATCATGAATACAAAGACATTTCTCCCAAGAACCTGCTTTAGTATACTTGGTTTAACTTTTTGGTAGTAATTCCAGATATCAATTTCTTTAAGTCCTTGGGGATAGTAATTGTTTCTTAGAACAATGGTGTCTGGGTGAGCTGGATATGACATTTTTTGGGCAACCCCTCTCTTTTTTTAGTTCAAGATAGATTAGTTCTCATTTTTTTTGTTCAGAATGTTACAAACTCTTACTAATAGCGAGTTGTAATTTAGATATAACGTCATCCATTGAGCTACTAAAAAGGAGAGAAAGGAACTTAATTGTTTCTTCTTCTATCTTTCTGGATGGTTTAAGAAGGAGCCTTTCTTTTGTTACAATATGGTAGAAATCTGTTCTTAAGAATTTACCAACGTAATGGCTAATAATTTTACATGGCAAAGTCTTAGTTTTAAACCCGAAGAAAGTTGATCCTTCCTGGCTATCAAGAAACTCCTTCAAGAACTTAATTCGATAAGTAGTGGATACAACCCCTCCCACGTTTCCGTTCTTAGAACCAGGATAATAGAATAGAGCTTGAGAAATTGTTTTAAAATCTTTGCTTGCATACTTGGGAAGAAGCATTCCCAGATATGCTGACAAGACAGCCGCTTGGTCAGGAAACAAATCAAGAAAACTTTGATATGGGATCTTCAGAGCCTTAGATAAAAGAGGATAAGTTACACACTCAGTTAAAGGAGAGATCATCGAAATATCTTTTGTGATATCTGGAAGAGATTTCTCTGGATCTTCTAGAAGATTACTTTCAAAAAGATGGTGCAAGTTTCTACTAGCGACAATCCATAAACGGTTCAATGTGCTAGAAGAACAAAGGGCCTTCAGGTTGCTTCCTTGGCTATTCTCATGAATTCGAGTAGAGCAAATACCATCATCATATAGAATTGAGTCTCGATACACACCCCTTAGCAACCATTTTACCGACTCATCAACTACGGTTGAGAAAAACGTAACCGGGTTTCTATCTGGAGAACAAAGAACAAGAATACTTTGCATAATGAAATTAAAAATCTCTATAACATGAATATCCATAGTTTTATTTTTTACCCTCTTAATATAATTCCACATAGCCCTATCTGTTAGACCGTATCGAAAAACCTTCGTCTTCACAACTTCATAGATTTTAGAAATAATCTGATCTTCAACCAAATCTTTTACAAACTCATTGTAAACTATTCTATGTCTCCAGTTAGAAAATGCCAAGTCACTATTATAGATTAGAGCATAAACCTTCAAGTAAGATGAGATCAGAATAATTTTTCTAAGTTCTTCTTCGTCGAAAAAAATCGTGGTTTTCTTAACTTTGCTTCGGTTTATAAAAGAGGAAAAATCGACATTCAAAAAATCTAAGTACCTAGAAACGTAAGACTTAATATCTGGAATCTTAGACATAAAAAACTCAAATCTTTTCTCCTCATCTTCTGTTTCTTGAAAGAAAGTTAGAATCTCACATAACATATTGCCAAATGCAGGATCAAATTTGCTGAGAGATTCCAAAAATTCAGTAACTACATTAAACTTATTGGTTATCGTTCCCCGCTCTAAGTTAAGAAGACTTACGCACCTATCTCCACAACAAACTTTATAGACACTTGGATTATCTTTGATAAATTGAATGTCCTCTCCCACCCCAGTTCTCCTCCTTTACGTAAGCTACTTTTTTTATTCGTTAAAAAATGGAGTCATTCTAAGACCTCTTTTACAATCTAAGAACGGTCTCTGCTCAAATTCATTCATAATTAGATCTTTTGTAACTCGTTTCATTAAATCTAATCTTGGTAGTTTGGAACCTTGTCTAAGCTCTTCAGTAAAGAAAAACGTAAATGCTCCAAAAAAGTCACCGTTCAGGTATGCATCCGCAGATGTTTGATTTTCTTGACAAGCAGAAAATACCGCGTACGGTAACTGGGTTGGGAAACTGGAGACTAATTTCTTGCTTTTGTGAATAGGTCTAGAGCTTCTAGATAGAAGCTTTCGAATAGGCGTATCGTAGTTTACTGAAAGAAGCAAGTCTACAGGTGGGGGTAAAAAACGAGGAAACCATCTCCTTTGAACAGGCAAGCTCACCAAGGCGTCTAGAGTTCTAGTTCCAGTCCCAGAAAAGCAGCAATCTAAGATAACATTCGCTTGAACTTTCTTACCTTTGAGTGTAGAAAATATTCGTCCAAGGTCGTCATCTGAAATGTAATTACCATTCCAATCCATATCGCTTGGACATAGAACCTCATCTAACTTATCTATCTCATCACCACTAGTGTCTGGAACTTGGCTTCCATGACCAGAAAAATGGAAAACTAACCAGTCCCCTTCATTACATTCAGTTAACCATGAGAGCTCGCTTAGTATTGCTTCTTTTCTTGCATCATAATCAAGCAACATATGAATACTTTCTTCTGGAAAAGAAAACACATCAATAAGAACATTTTTCATACGAATAACGTCATTGCGACACCCGTTTAAATTCGCTCCTGGTATTTTGTACTTATTAATTCCAACCAATAAAGCTTTTTTCATTAGTTTTCTCCTTTACTAGTTATTTTTGTAGAATATATATAAAGATCTTTCAACCATATCAGAATGAATCTTCTAGTCTGAGTTTAGAAATAACTTGAAGTACGGTCTCTGGGTCTGGAGAGGAGTTAGGATCATAACTACATGATTCCCAGATCCCAAATTGATCTGGTCTCAAGTACTTCCTCGATTTAAGAACGTTAAAATTATGAGCATAACCATAGATATTGGGGTCTGACCTTGTGAAAATTACAATCCCCGGTTTCGACTCCCTAAAGTAACTATTGCATAGGTGGGGTAAGAAATTGTCTACCGATATCCACAAATCGCAACTTTTAATTAACTCAGCAACTTCTCGAAAGGAAAGAGAAAACTCAGTTCGATCTACTCCAGGAAGAATCTTTTCTCCATCTACACCTATTTGTATAATCTCAGAGTCAGGGAAAGCTTCTTTGATCATTCTTAAAAGTCTTTCCCAATGAGCATAGTGTTTCGCATTTTCTCTATTTGGATCATCAGTTCGAAGCTTCCTACTAAAAGGACTAATAACAATACGCATTGCTCCGCTAAATCCCCTCCTCTCTCTTGTTTCTTTCATATAGTTGCTTTTAGATACAATTCTCGATACGCATCTATAAGACTACTTTTCCAATTTCTTTCATCTGCAAAACGATAGATATTCATTCGATCCACCTGATCTGGACCCAATAATTCTTTCGCATCTGCAATACTAATTAGAACAACATTACCGTCTTCTTCCACTACGTCTTCAAAAACATCAGGATAACAAACTGCCATTACAATCTTTCGATCTGGAAATGCTGACCTTACCTCTGGGAAAATAGTTCTAAACATATAATGGTCCCCAATTCCATTGTCAAGAACAATGAATTTTGGAGGAACTGGGACAATATTCCATTGTTTTAGAAAAGAAGCAAAGATCCCTTCGTCATGGTTCCACATCTCTGCTCTGGTTCCTGAACGAATCCCGCCTTGCTCCTCTCTTAGATGCCAGGTAATGGCCTCAGAATCTACAAGTAACTTATATCCCTTCCTATACATAGAATATGTAAAGATTGTTTCCTCTCTATGTGCCACCTGAGATAGATCCAAACAGTAATCTACAATCTTCGCTCGATAAAGGAAGGAACTATATAGATGCTCTACATAGAATACTGGGAATCTCCCGCTGGTTGGGTCTCTCTCATGTTTGTACCACTGGATATTAGGAGCCCAGTAAATGTCTTTAATTTCATTGAAAGAAAGGATGTTAGATCTTGGAGAGACATTAGCTTTGGTGGGTAGAACCAGGCCAGCTACTGCTCCAATCTTCTTTTGGTCTGAATCTTCAATAAAGTGACTTAAAAGGATCTCCAAAGTCTTAGGTTCTGCAATCTCGTCATCATCTATCCTCCAGACTAGATCTTTTGCCATCTCTTGGCTTTTCTGGTGGTTATGGTGTTGACCTAGTCTGGGAGTAAAGAAAACAGACCACTTGATGCCTTTCTGAGATATCAAAGAAAAGATATTTTGATATGTACTATTCTCTCTTAGATCTTTCTGCTCTCCATCATCGAAGATAACCAGCTCATCTGGGGGAACCGTTTGATTCGCAATTGAGATTAATGTCATGGGTAACGTAGTAAAATAACGGTCCTTCGTTGAGATACAGCACAAAACGTGGGGCTTAGAAGATGCTGGCTGGATTGTCTCAATGTTGTGTTGTGATTCTTCGATCTGAGATTCTTCATTCTTAATTTCGGAAGATGTGTCATCATTACTAGGTTGCTCTTCTAGAATCGTAGGCATGTTTTCTTGTTCCTCCTTTTTACTAGTTTCTGGGAATCGAGTTGAGAAGATTATAGCTTTATCTCTACATTTTGAACATACAGGTTTTCCTTCAAAAAGCTCATATATTTCCTCTAAGCAAGATGAGCAGTGGTAGATCTTCCTATATGTTTTTCCTTTTTCCCATTTCATAAGCATGATATTAAAGATCCCCTGGGGATATACCCTAGATGGAATCTTCCATGGTACATTAGAAATAAGACCATCTTCATTCATGTAATAGTAATCGAAATCAGGAAAATGCTCTTCTCCTAAGCCATGTAACTTGTGGTGGAATCCCCAGAAACCATACGGCTCTCGATAAGGAACAGAAACAAGCAACTTAGAACAGCTCTTCTTTAAAGAATTTAGAAATTCGACCCCGTTTTCTAAGTGCTCAATGGTATCAAAACACACAATGGTATCGACACTAACATTCTCCCATATAAACGTCTTTGTAATATCTGCTTGCATAAACATAGCTTCTGGGTAATTTGCTCTAGCAAATTCAATAATATTACCATCAATATCGACTCCCAGATACGTACATCCTTTCTCTATAAAGTACATACATCCATAACCGGACCCACAACCAAGCTCAAGTATTGATTCTCCAGGGAGAACTTGGTCGGAACCCCACTTGTATTTTTCATGCTCTCGAGTTGGAGGTCGTATGAATCTAGGAATCACAGGCCTTTCATACTGATTGCCATATTTCTGTTGTAGGTAAGTTAAATTGTATCTTTCTTTTAGAATTTGGCTATTCCTCTTAAAAGATTCATCCCACTGGGGTAAACCATGAACCGTAGCCTCTCCTTTATGGTAAATTGGAAAGCCTCCAACTAGTACCCCAGGCTCAGAATCAGATCTTTGTAAAGTTCCCGGCTCTGGAACCTGAACAAGCTTGTAACCATAATATCTAGCCTTAACACAAAAATCAGTATCTTCTCCTGCTCCAGGATAAAAAGTTTCGTCTAAAAGTCCAACTTGGTCAAAAACTTGTCTCTTAATCATAACACAAAAGAAAACGATAAATTCTTGTTGCGCCGGCTCACTTGTTGTAAGAATTGGTCCAGTAATACCAACTGAGTCATCGTTTAGAAAAGGCGTTACCAATAGATCCAACCAGTTATTAGGATAACGAGGATATATAACAACATCATTATTCAGTAGGACTACAAACTGGCCTTTGCTAACGTTAATTCCTTCGTTTACTGCTCGACCATAGCCCAGAGGTTCGGAAAAACTTAGTAGCTTAACGTAGGGGTGATTAAGACTTCGAACAAAATCTTCGGTTCCATCTGAACAGCCGTTAGCAACAACTATGATTTCAGTATCTCCATTTTTGAAATTTGTATTTTCAATAACACTCTGAAGGCATGGTTTTAAGCAATCTTCTAAATGATTATACGTTGGGATAATAATAGAGTACTTCATTTTATCAAAGTATCGATCTTTGATAATTTGCATATTTCTATTATAGATATCATCCCATTGTGGAAGATCAAAAACCGTTTTCTCAGCAGCATGATAAATAGGGAAGCTCGTGGTATATGTCCAAGTATCTCTTTCTTCTGGCACCTCGACTATTTTGTATCCCCCAAGAATAACTTTCATACAGTAATCTATATCTTCACCAGATCCAGGAGAAAACACTTCATCGAGAAGACCAAATTTCTGGATTATCTCTCTTTTGATCATAACTGTGGAGAAAACCAAAAATTTCTTACTTCCCAAGAACTCCGGTCTTTGTAGCTTGTTAGTTCCTGTAATTGCTACAAGTGGGTCTTCTAAAAATGGTTTTACAAGTATATTAAGCCAATCATCTGGAGCTTGCCAATCAAGTAGAACAACATCGTTATTTAAAAGAACGATAAACTCACCCTTAGCAACTTTAAGCCCCTCATTGGTAGCTCTCGTATAACCAAGGGGAGCAGGAAAGGTCAGCAACTTAAAAATATCATTGGAATAGCGCTCTTGAAGAGCAGAAACATATTGCTCCGTTCCATCTACACAACCATTCGCAACAATAATGATTTCGATTTCTCCTGGTCTTAGCGTAGTTGTTTTAATAAGACTTTCTATACAAGGTCTTAAACAATCGTTTAGGTGGTTATATGTGGGAATTATAACAGAGTACTTCATGGTTTGAAAGTCCTGACTAGTTTCTTTTCTATGAATTTAGCTAAATTCTTAGTTACAAATTCTGGATAACTAGAATCAATTTCAACAAATTGAAATGCTATATCTTTTCTACCAAACACATCTTGGCCTTTTTCTAAGCAAGATAAAATATAGTTCGGATCTTTGAACTGAGGTGAGTTGTATTCTTGATGTGCATAGCTTTCAATTTTTGAAACTATATGATTGACATCTCCCAAAAAACTAAAGTGCCACCCTCCATTCGGAATTATGTTCTCGCTCTCAGTATATCGAATTTGCTCAGGAGTCATATCTTTTGCTTTTGAGTAAGGTAAAATCTTAAACCACCGCCAAGTCCCGAGTTCTTTACAGTTAAGAAAATAGTAATAGAGACTTTGTTCAAGAGTTGAGAAACCATCTTTTAGTCGGTAGTTTCTTAAGACGGAAGCTCTGGGTATTTCATCAACATCTGAGACACAAACCAAATCTCCATCTGAACAATTTTTCCAGCCTCTTGAAATGCAACTTCTCTGATATCTCTCTCTAACCCAAGGATCTGGTCCCGAGGGCATATCATCAACGACAATATGAATAACTTTATCTAGAAACTTTTCAAATCTTTTCTTATTGGTTTCAAAGTACAGAGGTTTATCTTTGTCAGAAAAGGTTCTAGTTGCTTCCACAAGAACAAAGTAATCAACCACATCATATAACTCGTTAAAACGAATCTCTAACACATCCAACTCATTATAGAAAATAAATCCATCATATAAGAACGGTTTCCTACTCAACCAAATATTGCCATTTACCAAGACATGAAAACCCAGTTCTTCAAGAACCGCATTTCTAACAGAATCAGAAAGAAAATCATGCCCAGCTAATCCCCCGCCCCCCTTAACTTTTGGATACCAGTAAAGAATCGTTCTTTTAACTTCCTTCGTAGAATGCCCAGTATCAATGAAAACGAAGTCAAAGAACTTATCTCGAAAAACCTTACTTGCATCTATGGAATCCATTTGCATTAGGGTTACATAGGAGGATAAACCAAACTTAGCAATGTTACTTACAAATTCCTTGTAAACAGAATCAAACATTTCTTTCGTCCAGCCCTGAAAGAAAGGCTCTCCTTCGCTTCCAGCAAAAGTATCGATAGCATAAACTTTTAGATTCTTATTTTTGATTACATCCGCAACTGAGCACAAAGATCTTCCTTTCCAAACTCCCAGCTCAGCAATAATGGCATTTTGGGGTAACATAGAAAGGGCTATTCGATACGCATTTATATCCTCTCTAGGAAACCATCCATCTGGAAACTCATCGTTACATTTATCAGAGATGATTTCTCCATCAGATGGTTCAATTTGAGAAAAATCTTTAGCTTTTTTGCACTCAATTCTAAAGTTTCGACCCCAGTGGTGGACATATACTGGGTCTTTTCTTTGAAATGAATCAAATCCAGCCCCATAAAGATGGTCAATTAGTATCTCATCATACCATCCAAACTTATGAGGAGTCTGGGGTAGAGTTGTCCCATATATGCAATTCAATAGAATGTATCTTTCTTGTTTCGAAACATAGGGAAATGCTTGACAAATTTGTAATATATCAGGCATTTCAATAAAGAGCTTTCCCCCTGGTTTCAAAACTCGGTTCCACTCCTTAAACATTGCCATGACTTCTCTTGGATCAAAATGCTCAACTAAATGAGAAGCATGAATCTCATCAATGCTTGACGAATCAAAAGGTAAAGATCTTGCATCTGCCTTAACATCCGCAAACTCACTATCAATATCAACGTTTATACAGTTGGGCATAATCCAGTTACCACAACCTAGATTTAACCTTTTTCTGGTGGTAAGATTTCGGTGTTTTTGAAGAAGTAAGGATTCATTCCTAGTCATAATCTTAGAGACATCTTCCGGAATCCATCTTGAGAAAGTTCTGTTTCCTTTATGGTAAATTGGAAATTCTCCAAACATATGAGTTGGAGTGTATTTGGGGGATTGTTTCTCAGGAACCTGCACAATTTTGTAACCTAAATCGTATACTCGAATACAAAAATCTACATCTTCACAAAAACCAGGAGAAAAATCCTCATCAAGCCCACCCAAAGCCAGAAATAAAGACTTGTATGTCATAACACAGAAGAACATAGCATAATCTACACCTAGAACTTTGTGCTTAGCAACCATGGGACCAGAAATTCCAGTTCGATAATCTTTCTTAAAAGGTTCTTCTAGAATTCGAATCCAGGTACTAGAAGATCCAGAATCTAGAATTACAACATCATCATTAAGTATAATAATCTTATCTCCATTTGCCTTAGAAACTCCTGTGTTTACGGCTTTGGGAAAACCCACTGGTTCTCGAATCCAGTACAAACGAAACTCTTTTCCATAACTCCTTACATGGTCGTGAGTTGTGTCTGTGCACCCATTGGCAACAACTATAATCTCAGTATCTTCAGATGAGAAATCGGTATTTTTCTCAATTGATTTTAAACATTCTTTTAAGTTTTCCACATTATTATACGTAGGAATGATTATAGAATACTTAATTTTAGGATTCGGTTGGTTCATTTTTGTAAGGCACCCCCTCTTCTCAAAGACTTAGCTTTCTACAAACATGAGTATCTTCAAAAATCAAGACCAATTGGAGAGCTAAGTCTGGATCTGGTTGTGAATCTAAATCAATGGGCTCTGATGTCCAAACATCAAACTGAAATTTTCTTGCTTTCCCCAAGTACAAGTTTAAATTCTGAGGGTGACCAAATAAGGACGGTTTGGATTTTGTAAAGATTACCACTCCTGGTTTTCCTACTTCGTTGGCAAGATGTTGAAAAAAGTTATCGACACTAATCCAATAATGGCACTTAGCAATGTAGGACTTAAGTTCAGAAAGCGAAAGGTCATAATATATATTATCAATCAAGTCCGGACATAGAATTGGTTCTCCACTTAGAGAAAACTGGATAAATTTTCTTTTTCTTCCCCCACTTTCTTTTAGTTTCTCCAAGAATGGAATCCAATATAAATAGTTTTTTGCACATGTAAGGACATATGGGGGACTACTATTTAGTAAGAAATCATTTCGTTGGGTTATTAGTTTATAATCTGGTTTGATTATGCTTCGACTATAAGGACTAATTAGAACTGTGATGTAATCTCCATCCTTTTCCAGCATTGGCAAAGTCTCCATTATTGATTCGTTCAGTTCTATCTTCTTCCTTCTTGCATAAAGATTCATTGCTGGTGGTGGCAGTGGAAGGTATCATACTAGTATTCGAAAAATTAGAAGGTACTTGTTGTGGTTGAGAGCAGTACATAGCCCTAAAAGAATCAGAAAAAGGTCTATCATGAGGCCAGTTTACAGACCAACAAAACGCATATGGATTATCTCCACTAGGATACATTCTAGATAGTTCCTTTGAAGAAACGAAAAATATATCTCGACCCAAGTACTGACCACAAGTTAGATCATTTTCATTAGTGAGCAGATCAGAGAAAACTTCTGGGAATGTTGGAGAGATAATTATTGTTCTGTCTGGATTGGCCGCAAGGATATCTCCCAACGCACTCTTGAAAAGAATGTTGTCTCCTACCCCTCCAGTAGCCAGGCAGATTCTAGGAGGAAGAATCTTCACGCCAAATCTCTCATCAATGATGGAAAGAAGAGTTACCATTTGCTCTTGTAACTGGTCATTAGAAATACCTCGCATTCCTCCCATCGGATACGCGAAGTTAGTTACCCTCGCCCGAGTATCCACATGTAAAGATAATCCAGATAGAAACAAAGAATTCGTAAATAGAACATGAAACCACGTTAAGAAATCTGGAGAAAATCTTGAATCGTAACAAGAAAACTCTTTTACATAACCTATGTCAGGTTTCCTACATACGTATGAACTCACCAAGTACTCATTCCCAGTTAAAAGATAAGGATTAGGAATAAAGCGCTCACCAAATTGCACACTAGGAAAGATAGAAAAAGTCTTAAGAATGTTTCTAGAAATAAACTCATAGATCAATCCATCACGAGGAAGAAGAATACTTGGAGAAACTGCACCCAAAGAAGAGTCTTCTTGAAAGTGCTCTAATAAGAAAGCCAAAGCATCCGGGGCCACGATATGATCATCAGATAAGAACCAACATAAATCTTCCACCAAATCCAAAGCTTGGATAATAGAATCAAATTTACTTCCGCCTTTCTTTAATGGATGACCCACTAGAATTTCACATCCTTTTGAAGAAGCAAGGGAGAAGATGCCACTAAAATCAGCAATAGAAGGCAAATCTAAAGGTGACTCACTAGAGTCGATTATCACAATTCTATTAGGTACCCTCAGTTGGTTCACAAGGGAAATCAGAACCATGCTTAAGCAGGAGTATCGATCTTTTGTAGGAATAATACATGTGACATGCTCTCGGTTCTCTTCTAGTTGAGGCATTAGAGATTCCTCTTTCTTCAAGCGTAGGTACTCAATGCAAATAACTTGTTGTAAATCATTCGTTTCTTCCCATGGAAAATCTCGAATATTGCCTTTCGAGTTAATAAATGTTTTCTTCGCTCTGATTCCAGGTAAGGGTATAGCAATAGGTTCTTTGATATCTGAACTAAATGGAGCTACAAAAAAGAACTTGTAGAATCCAAATTCAGTTTCTAATCTCAGGTAGCTTTTTGCTATGGTGGCAACCTCGTCAATGCTACTACATAGAAACAAAGCAATCTTCTTCTTGCCCGCACCATTACCTTTAGTAGGAATTAGTAATCTGGAAACCTTTACAATTCTCGAACTCAAGAAATCTCCCACGCTTAGCTGAGAAAACTTCTTAGCTACCCCCAACAGAAACTCACTACAAAAATCTGGGACGATAATTTCTAGTAAGAATTCTGGATTCTTGGCCAATGATTTTGTTAGAAGAATTCTAGAATAAACTGCTTGGATCTGAGAGTTCGTTATACTTTCTGGCATATTTCTTCTCTCTCTCGTTTTCTACATACTCGTATAAAAAAGAGCATAGAGATTTAAACCGTGGTTTGAGCCAAGACTGTTTCAGAAGAATTCTCAAACCTAGCACAAAGATAAAGGGTTTTAGGGGAAGTTCCAGATACTTTCAAAAATAAAGCAACATTATTTGAACTGGGATTACTTGGATCAGAATCCACTTTATTTAGAATGATTTCTCCTGCCTTTCCAATCCACATTCTATCCACTAAGGTTTGTTCGTTGCTTCCTGCTGCCCCAACTTGACTTGTAGCTAAAATGACTCGTCCGGGGGTTCCAGATCCAGTTGCCGCTCCACCTGCAACTCTAAAATCTGCTCCTCCGATATTTGTTCCACTTCCCTTAGTTGCAGACAATGTAAAATTCCATGGACTAGAACTTAACACACCATTTCCCAAGAACCCACTATAACAGGGACCTATAACCAGTTGGTAACTAGCAGTTGGCCTAATGCCCTGGTTTCCAATAGCTACGACACCAGACAAAGCATCCGTAGTTGGTCCACAATCATAACCTATGCATACCGAATCTATAAGATTTATAACTCTGGAACCTGCAAGTCCACCAACAAGAACAGATCTTGTTAAGTTGCTACCACTAAATCCTGTCCTATAACCTAGAAATGTCCCGTAATCAGCATAGTTGGCTGAGGTTATGCTCGACTCACCTATTGCGCAGATATTAGAAGAGGTTAACCCTCTTCCAGCCATGTATCCAATAATGACGCTGGAGTTAGTACTGCATGTTTCTCCAGCAAATGCCCCAACAAACACATTCCCAGAAAGATTCCCTATAGGGCCCCTAGCTGCATAGTAACCTAGAACGCAATTATAACTAAACGTTCGAATGTCTGACTGGCTCATAGCAAGATATCCAACCACTGAGTTGCCTACATAATAGCAGCCAGATGCATTACAAGCACTAATCCCAATAATAACTTGGCCTCCGGTTCCTGACGTATACGCTACTGAATTATAACCCATTACAATACTAGAACTGTAGCCACTTGAATTATATCCAACCCAGTGACCAATGAAAATCCCACCACCTGCTCCATTAGCTCTCCCAGCATTATTACCAATCGCTACTGCGTTAGAAAATCCACTTGCACCATAACCTGCATAGTTACCAATCATAACGGAAGTATTGCCCCCAGAACAATAAGCCGCAGAATACTGGCCAATAGCAACACTTCCGCTTATATTACTGTAATAACTGTAACCAGCGTAATAACCTATACAAACCGAACCTTTCGAATTTGTAAAATCTATTCCGCCAAAATGACAGTACTGACCAATTGAAACCGAATAAGCAGGGCCACTAATACCTGTTCCAATAGAAATCGTGTATGGACCAACTGAATTTACAGTTCCACTAAGAGCTATGGCTAAGCTTCCGTACTGACCAGTGGTTGCTGCAGTACCAATGGCAATCGTAGCGGCGCTGCCAGAGAAAAGGTTGCCATGACCCGACCTAACAATTTGACCGGAATACAAATCAAGATATCGAACAGATACCGCGTTAGTGGCAAGATAAAGTGGAGACTGGTTCCCTGGTCCATCTGTCACAACTTGCCAGGTTGTAGATAATGTACTAGCTGTCTTTAGATTATACGTTCCTGTCCCGCTCCACCCCGAGTACCCCGAAAACCCTGAGTATCCTGAATAGCCACTCGAGCCGGGGTTATCTCCCGAATACCCACTATAACCTGAGTAACCACTAGTGCCTGGGTTATCTCCCGAGAATCCAGAATAGCCACTAAAACCAGAATACCCCGAATAGCCACTCGATCCAGAATACCCGCTAAAACCAGAATACCCCGAATAGCCACTTTCGCCCTTAGGGCCAATGTCTCCCGAATACCCGCTATAGCCTGAATAACCACTAGTGCCAGGGTTATCTCCTGAGTACCCACTAAAACCAGACACTCCGCTCCATCCGGAGTAACCACTAAAACCAGACAAACCACTCCTACCTGAGTAGCCTGAGAAACCAGAAAGCCCCTCAAAACGAGTCTTAGAGTAACCACTTACAGAAATGATTTTCATTCTCTTGGCTCCAAGAATCCAAGTTTACTCGAAAAAGACTAGAATAATCTTCCAAAGATTCATTCTTTTTTCCCTCTACTCTGAGCAACCAGCATAGTTCGATTGCCTTATCAAACCATCAACCTTAGATCTAACATTTATCCTGCTTCCCAGCCCATCGCAAGAAGCAATACTAGAATGAAACAACAACCACTTATTTCCAAATGTCACACACCCACCAAAACAAGACGAGAATACAAGTTTCGATGGAGGATAAGCATGGACATATACAGTCCCACTTCTTGAATCTACAAGAAACCAAGAATATGTAGCTCCAGATGCAAAAAGTTGAGGAATCTGTGTAGTAGAATCTCTAACTGAACGAGATGAGATACTCGCATTTCTATAGAGCGGAACAGAAAATATTAGAATACCACTAATATACCAATCAACGTAAGCTCCAAAACCACTCAGATTTCCTGGGTAGCCATCCCAGAAAGCAAATGGCGCGCCACTAGAATAAACGCTATTTAACCACGATGTAAGAGGATCAGCACTAACCTGTACTGCCCAATGGCTACCATAAAGATACAAGCCTCTGCTGTAATAATTGTACAAACCTATGCCTCCAGAAATGGAAGTCCAACTAGATCCATCATAGCATGTTATAGGAACGTATCCGCTCCCACTTATAATTGAGGTCGCCATCAGATAATCATTTACAACATTAAGTCGGTTAAAAATAGCGCTAGAGTCACCAACTCCCGCCATAGATTTAGAAACAAAAGAAAAAGAAGTACCATCAAAAACCACAATTTTCGAAGACGTATTATCCGATGCCGTTACCATGTTATGGGTTGCCATATAGAGCTTATCTTTATAGACTCGCATAGAACGAAAGTACAGGTCGTCACTACTCAGACCAATATCAGAATGCGTATAGATCCTGGAAACCTCATTCGTATCAGGAGAAAAAACTACTAGTTTAGACTTTCTCGAATTGTTGCATTGAACTGAGCAGTACAATTCGTCTCTATAAACCTCCATCGCCCATATACCCGTGTAGAACTCACCTTGGACCAAATCAGAAGAAGGCATTGAGAGAGAAGACCAGGAATCTTGTCTATAATCATAGACAAGAATCTTCGAGTAATCATCATATTCAGTGCTAGGCATCGCAGGTTGAGTAACACCAGTTCTAGGATAACTAGCACTAAATCCCATTGATATGTAGACCCTTTCTCCCCAAGCAACTACGCAGGTAAAAGTTGAAGCAAACCCAGTCTTAGCACTAGGAATATTTTCTAGAGTCCCAGTAAGTCCAGGCAGAGTTCGAAAAAAGCCAGGATAGAGAGTATTCCTGGGTCCTCCACAAGTAGAGCATACAAGATCCATTAAAGAATAAACTTTCCCGCTTTTTGAACCCGAAGTAAAAGAAAAGTATACGTTTCTTGATTCCTCTAGAACTAAGGCACTAGATACATTTGGTAACAAACCACTAAGCGGAACTGGACTGGTCCCACTAGAAAAATATACACTCCCCGATTGAAAAGAAAGAACAGGAGTTCCAGATACATAGCTTAAACTTAGAACAGAATTATTCTCAATTGTTTTTTGTCTTCCAAACTTATCTATTACTAGCATGTTCTTTTCTCGCCTGAACCAAGTTTTTACCAGTTCGTTCCCTTACATATAACTTTCGGTCCTAGATTATACATATCGCTAGAGACCCAAGCATTGTAAGTAAATATATACAATGACCCATTAAAGACTTTCATGGAATGAATTGATTCACCACTGTTATAACGAATAAACCATTGATAGTTTGGCATGGTTGAACCAAGATTAGCTTGAAACGGACGACAATCTATTTGAGTATAACATGCAAAACCGACTCCTGTGGTCTGCTTCTGTCCCCCAGCACACAAAGCCCCATTAAAGTAAGCAAGTGACCAGATATAAACTGGAGGAGTTGATGAACCCCGAGTTATCTCCCTCCACTTAGTGCCATCATAGACAAGAATCTTAGTACCTTGGTAATCGTAGAGAGAGGTATTCGTACTATACACGCTAATATATAGATAGCTTCCAGTACTCAAAAAAGCCGGAAACAAGGTATGCCCAGCTACGCAGTTTATCTGAGATTTTAGTATCGTAGACCAGGTAGTTCCATCATAAACTAGAAGCTTAGCACCATTGATATCGGTAGCAGCAGTTGTATTATAAGTTCCCATGTAAGCTTTTCCATTGAACTCAGCTAACCCGTTAAAAGAAGTATCCGCATTAACACACCCTAGATTAGATTTTGGGATAAGAACAAAACTGGTCCCATCAAAAAGTATAATCTTGGCCGCCGTTAGATCGGTAGCAGCAGTCGAATTGCTAGTTGCTAAGAAAAGTTTATTTTGGTAGATTCCCAGGGGCATAATTCTGGTATCATTTGCGTTTAGTCCAATGTCACTTTTCGTATAGACTTGGAAATTAGTCCCATCGAACGCTATAAGGCAAGTGGCAGTCCTATCAGTATTAGTGCTAGAATTTTGCATCTCAAAGTACAATCGGTTCTTATAAACACAAAATTGCCTACTACCACTATGATCTGCAGAAGGTAATCCCATAGCCTGCTTAGTGTAAGTTGAAAAGGAGGTTCCATCGTATACAAATAACTTAGCCCCGCTAGAGGTATTAGAAACCGTTGAATTTAGACTTGCAAAATAGAGCTTACCTTGAAATACCTCAGCCCCAGCAAACCCAGTATCATTGGCGTGGGCACCCATTATGGCTTTCGTAAACAACCGGTACGAATCTCCTTTAGGATAGATTAGATCAATTAAGTCACTAATTTTGAATGATACTCGGTTGTTTTGAATTCGAATATCTCCATCAATAATATAAGAACTATCTGGATCATAGTTCTTTGTAGAAACTAGCTTCTTGTTTAAGTCCATATCTCCTAGTACTATGTAATGTTTAGTTCTGGCAGATGAGTCACTATCAAGAAACCAATATAGGTCATTGCTTGTTACTTTCTTTTCACCTTTATTTGTAATGACTTTCATAAATCTCCTATACTCCTCCTCTCCCTCTTCTTAGTACCATACTCTTCCAGGAGGTCTAATAACTAAGATCTTCGCAGCAGAAGAATCCATATTTGATGATGGGTTGCTTGTCATAATGTACAAATCGTAGTTAAAACTAGTAGGAAACAAACCAATATCTCCAGAAACCAAAGGTCCTGGCAAGTTTGTCTTCGGAAAAAACGTTGGAGAGTACCCAAGTCTTTGAACTGAAATTTGAGACCCACTTAGATCCATCCTTTGGATGCTAGATAGCTCGTTCCCAATAATCAAAGCATCATCCCAAATCGTTGTTTGGATACTCCTAGTACTACCGCTAATAACTGGATTGGTCTCAGCATATGAATTTAGTAGATATATTTGGGGTCGGAACCACAAACTTATAGAATGCGCACCAGAATAACGAGTCATTATAAATCCATAGTCAGCAACCCATCTTGAACCAGAATTAAACTCCCTATAAGTTTCCGGCATTCTATAACCACTCCAGGTTATACCATCGAACGTAACATAGTGATAATAGTCAGAAGTCCCAGAACAAACTGAACCTACGAAGGCCGCCCCATATGATGGAACAAAGAATATGGGAACAAACTCATAAACGTAAGCGCCACTAAATAGACTAGTCTTAGGAATACCAGAACATCCAGTCCCACTAAAGATATAGATTTTTGCCACGTTAGTTGCGTGCGTAGAATAAGATCCAAAGATTATTCTATTGTCGCCAAACTTGATACCATTAGCAAGGATTCTTTCGTTAGCCGTTATACCTAGGTTACCCTTAGTGAGATAGGTCCAAGTTGTACCATCAAAACAAAGAATTTTAGTTGCTGTCGCATCTGTAGCGACCGTTGCATTATCAGAGACAAAATATAACTTGCCACTTATATCCCCAAGAAACTTAACGCTGTCCGAAGCCCCAATATTTGTTTGGGATCTCGTATAGTACTGAAATTGGCTTCCATCAAAAACATATAACTTACGTCCATTAGCATCTGTACTTGCGGACGAGTTGTCTGTTATAAAATACAACTTGTTATCATAAACTACCAAAGGACGAAACCCAGTATCAGCACTTACGCATCCAGGAATATCTGCCTTGGTAATTACCTGGGGAGGAGATCCTTTTCGAGTTAAGAATTCATAGATGGCCGATAAACTTCCTCTCGTAAATTTAGCCTCGTTTACAAGGTCTCTAACAACGATATCGCCAGACACGATTGTCATTCGACAAGTAGGGTCCAAGTCTCCAACATTACTAGACCCAACTAAGATTTTCGTATAAGGATTGACTAAACCAATAGTTGTTTTCCCATCAGAGCTTGCTTGGTCTGGACCCCCCTTCCAGTCACATGCTTTGGTTTTTTCTCTTCCGTTCTTATCGATAATCTTCATCGTTTCCTAGAAAGCCCCCCCTAGAATGCTAAGAAGCATCTCCCCAACTAGCAACAAACTCCAAAGCACTAGTTGGAGTTGATCCTAGTACAACTTCGATGCTTTTCGAAGAAGAGTCCAGAACTATAACCTCATTCACATCTCCAAAAATGAACGTATCTCCGCCATCTAGGGTTCCAGACCATATACGTCGGTAACTAGAATTATTATTGACTCGAATTGAAACTGAGATTCCCCCATTTGCTTCAGGATTATAGATAGAAAAGTACTTGACTATTCGTCTTCCAGAACTAGGTCCAGATACAATCGTTACTGGGCTTGTAGAACTAATTGTTCCATCATTTCCACCTTCTTGGAATGCCATCGCTTGTACTAGACCTCCTTTTTCTCAAGTAAAAAAGATTCTTTCTTATAGTCCAAACCAAGATCTTTGGACTGCTTCGGAAACATCTCCTGTTCCCCCGCCCCCACTAATTGTTACTCGAACTAGGCCACCCCCCACATCTTCCGCAACAACTGCGGTTCCCACAAAGTTTAGCCCCGAGATACTCGCAAGAACTAAATTTCCTTCATCATATACCGCTATATCTTGACCTGCTCCACTATAGCCTGAGATTCCCGAGTAGCCACTCACGCCTGAGTAACCAGAATAACCACTCGAACCAGGATTATCGCCCGAATAACCTGAGAAACCACTAAAACCCGAGTATCCCGAATAGCCACTTGAACCAGAATACCCACTGAAACCCGAGTATCCATTAACACCACTATAACCTGAATAGCCACTAAAACCACTTATTCCTGAGTAGCCAGAGAAACCACTTGTTCCTGAGTAACCAGAATAACCAGAATAACCACTCGAACCAGGGTTATCACCCGAGAATCCTGAGTAGCCAGAGAAACCACTTGTTCCTGAGTAGCCAGAGAAACCACTAAAACCCGAATACCCACTAAAACCACTCGTACCTGTGGGGCCTTGAGGACCAGAATACCCAGAGAAACCACTCGTACCAGAGTAGCCAGAGAAACCACTTGTTCCTGAGTAGCCAGAATAACCGCTCGAACCCGGATTATCTCCTGAAAAGCCAGAATAACCACTAAATCCACTCTTCCCAGAGAAACCACTAAAACCAGAATACCCACTAAAACCACTCGTACCTGTGGGGCCTTGTGGCCCAGAATACCCAGAGAAACCACTCGTACCAGAATAACCCGAGAAACCACTCACACCTGAGTAACCAGAATAACCGCTTGAACCAGGGTTATCACCTGAGAATCCTGAGTACCCCGAAAACCCTGAGTATCCCGAATAGCCACTCGAGCCGGGATTATCGCCCGAGAATCCTGAGTAGCCTGAGAAACCACTCAAGCCACTGTAACCAGAAAAACCACTCGTACCAGAATACCCAGAAAAACCGCTTACGCCAGAATAGCCACTAAAACCACTCCTACCAGAGTAACCCGAGAAACCACTCACGCCTGAGTAACCAGAATAACCACTCGAACCAGGGTTATCGCCCGAGAATCCCGAGTAACCACTAAATCCACTCCTACCAGAGTAACCCGAGAAACCACTCACGCCTGAGTAGCCAGAATAACCACTTATTCCGGCGGGACCTTGAAGACCAGAATAGCCAGAGAAACCGCTTACGCCAGAATAGCCACTAAAACCACTTATACCTGAGTATCCCGAATAACCACTCGAACCAGGATTATCGCCCGAGTATCCTGAGTAACCACTAAATCCACTCGTACCAGAATACCCCGAAAAACCACTTACTCCCGAGTATCCTGAGTAACCACTTATTCCAGCAGGACCCTGAGGACCAGAATACCCGGAGAAACCACTCGTACCTTCAGGACCTTGTGGGCCAGAGTACCCACTGAATCCACTAAAACCTGAGTAGCCACTAAAGCCGCTTGTTCCTTCAGGACCTTGTGAACCAGAATACCCACTGAATCCACTTACACCAGAGTAACCAGAGAAACCGCTTGTTCCTTCAGGACCTTGTGGACCGGAATATCCCGAGAACCCACTTACTCCTGAATAACCACTAAAGCCGCTAGTTCCTTGAGGACCCTGAGGTCCAGAAAAACCTGAGTAGCCAGAGAAACCACTTATTCCAGCGGGACCTTGAGGACCAGAATAACCCGAGAAACCACTCACTCCTGAGTAACCACTAAAGCCGCTTGTTCCTTCAGGACCTTGTGGACCGGAATATCCCGAGAACCCACTAAAACCTGAGTATCCTGAGTAACCACTCGAGCCAGGGCTATCTCCAGAATAACCCGAGAATCCACTAAAACCTGAGTATCCTGAATAGCCACTCGAGCCAGGGCTATCTCCAGAATAACCCGAGAATCCACTAAAACCTGAGTATCCTGAATAGCCACTCGAGCCAGGCATATCGCCGCTATAGCCCGAGAATCCACTAAAACCAGAATACCCACTAAAACCACTTATTCCTTCAGGTCCTTGTGGACCAGAGTAGCCAGAGAAACCACTAAAACCTGAGTAGCCAGAATAACCACTTATTCCAGTGGGACCTTGTGGTCCAGAATAACCCGAGAATCCACTAAAACCAGAATACCCACTAAAACCACTTATTCCTTCAGGTCCTTGAGAGCCAGAATAACCCGAGAAACCACTCACTCCTGAGTAGCCACTAAAACCAGAAACACCTTCTAACCCAGAATATCCTGAGAAACCGCTCGTACCAGAATACCCACTAAAACCGCTAGTTCCTGCAGGACCCTGAGGACCAGAATACCCGGAGAAACCACTTGTGCCCGAATAACCACTAAAACCAGATGTTCCCGAAACGCCTTGAGGTCCAGAATATCCTGAGAAGCCACTAAAACCAGAATACCCACTAAAACCGCTAGTTCCTGCTGGTCCTTGAGGTCCAGAATATCCTGAGAAGCCACTAAAACCTGAGTATCCTGAGTAACCACTCGAACCGGGTATATCGCCACTATAACCCGAGAATCCACTAAAACCAGAATACCCACTAAAACCACTAGTTCCTGCTGGTCCTTGAGGTCCAGAATACCCTGAGAATCCACTAAAACCTGAGTAACCACTCGAGCCAGCAGGGCCCTGGGGTCCTGAGAAACCGCTAGAACCTGAGTAGCCAGAGAAACCACTTATTCCAGCGGGACCTTGAGGACCAGAGTAACCAGAAAAACCACTAAAACCTGAGTATCCAGAATAACCACTTATTCCAGCGGGACCTTGAGGACCAGAGTAACCAGAAAAACCACTTGCGCCAGAATAGCCACTTGAGCCAGGAAGATCACCACTAAAACCCGAGTATCCCGAATAGCCACTCCACCCGCTTACTCCAGAATAACCTGAGTAACCACTAAGACCAGTTCCAGAATATCCACTAAAACCTGAGTAGCCACTCCACCCACTCACTCCAGAATAACCTGAGTAACCCGAATAGCCACTCCGCCCACTCGTTCCAGAATAACCCGAGAAACCACTTGGGCCTGCTGGACCTGGAGAACCCGAGTAACCCGAATAGCCACTCCGCCCACTCGTTCCAGAATAACCTGAGTATCCAGACCATCCAGATCTACCACTCGTTCCAGAATAACCCGAGTAACCCGAATAGCCACTCCGCCCACTCGTTCCAGAATACCCAGAGAAACCACTATAACCTACTGGACCTGGAGAACCCGAGTAACCAGACCATCCAGAGAAACCCATCCTACCACTATAACCACTCACTCCTGAGTAGCCACTAAATCCAGAGAAACCACTATGACCAGAAACTGCCTTCTTAGTAGAGGGAAAATAACTAGAACTAATAGAATAAGGTAAATCTGGAGCTTTCTCCTCTCCTGCAAATCCAGGAGGAGTAGGTAAGGATATAGGAGGTTTAGTTGGGTTGTTTGCCATATTCTCTTGTATAAATCTCTCCTTGTTTATTTTAGAAGCTACTAGAACTATTCTCGTTATAGAGTTAAGTCAGCAAAAAGAAATAAACACCCCAACAGAAAAAAGCATACCTACTTTACTATCCCAAAAACTACATGTAACCATCCGTCATATGGAATCTTATGAAAGAAACATTCTTCAATGAATTTCTGGATTCTGTCTTTTGGTTCTTGCTCGTTGCTATTTGTCGTAGGAATCATAGAATTCATTAGCAAGAATCCTACTAGACCACCCGTTCTATCTTTACCTCCAGCGCAATGGATCCAAACTTTTTTCTTTGAGCAGATACTCGATTGAGCCACAGAAACAAAATGACGAAATCTTTCTAAATCTTCTTCTTTCATAATACCAGTCGAAGAGAAATCATAGCACAAGTGTAAAACTGGCTTGGTTCGAAAAAAGTTAATCTCAGCCGCCTCAGGACCTCTTCTTTGATCTGGTCGAATGTTCATTGCTAAGACCACATCTGGTTTCATTAACCAGTACATAAGCCTAAGTCTAATGGGACCAAATTGTCCACTTCGATATAACTGATCAGATAGAACTACGCCAAAGTTTTTCCATAATCTAGCAAGCAGCCATGAAAAGAATTGAGACATATCTTTGCCTTTACTCCTTTTTTATTTGTAGAGAGTTTTGTTCTTTAGACAAAGAGCAAAGCTTCCCCTTCCTCATATATTTCATAGTACATTCAAACTAAGATCTATTCTTCATACATTCCTGCGTTTTGAATATTCAAAATTAATAGAGGGGAAGAAATAGTTTCCCTATACATTCTATTATTTAGTTCTACAACTTGCTTATTAGAAGAGTAATCAATATAGAACTCATTAGGACTAACTTGCTTAACTGGGTAAAAGAATCTAGATGGAATCACACCATCAAACCATCTAATTTTTTCGTATATTCTCACCCGAATCCTATTTCTAGCATTATATTTTGTTGCTATTCTCCGTAGTGTTCTTAGGTTATCGATGTGTTCAGAAAGCATTTCGTTGCTTAGAAAAGGAAAATCATTTAAGAGAGTTATTTCTGCGGTTCCGTTGTGTTTGATAATCTCTTCAATTAGCTCTAAGCCCTTAACTACGTCATATCCTTTTTGTAATGTATCTACTATGGTTTGGGATAAAGCCTCTAGACCAATTAGAAATACATACTGAGAAAGGTCTCTATCTTGAAAAATAGAGACATCTAGATCTGGTCTAATAAAGAACTCAACAAAGATATTCTCAGGGAGATTCAAACTGGTAAACGCCTTCTCAAGAGTAGGACCAGGAACAGAATCTTGGCATGTAAAAATATAGATCTTGCTATCTATACTAGAAAGTCTTCCCCCAACATTTGCAAGTTCTGCTAAGACCTCGATAGATCCAGGTCGATTGTATCGAGATACATACTTTGAGTAACAAAATAGACAATCTCCATAGTAACAACCATTTGCTATACTAAATGAGAATACTACGTTTTTAATCTTCTCATTTGAAGATAGCATCTTTTTAATGAAATCTTCAAAGTAGAAACTAAAATTGGATGAGATATCTAAACCAAATGCTCTTTCAAAGGGCCCAGTAATAACTCGACACCTTGTTTCTTGAATAAAATCCATTAAGGGACCACCAAGAGTAAACTTATCTGTAATTATGCTCTTGACCCTAGCATACTGGCTAGTAAAAAATAGAGATAAGAAGACATTATCCGAATCATTAAATACGTAATTAGTATGAAAATTAGATGGAATAAATACATGTAAATAATCATTCTCTTTAAGATAGTCATCGAAAAAGGAGTAGCCATTGAATATTCTTAAAGAATTGCCAGATATGCTATACAAAGTGATTGCATAGTTCATTTCTACTTTTTCCCTCTTTCAGAAAAAAGCTACATGCTTATAATCTTACAACCAGGATCTTTGCTTAACTCATCAATGGAATCTAAGTCGTAAAAAAGCTCCCTATCAGATCGATTAAATAGGATAAGATGAACGTCCCCATCAGAATCTTTCATAATAACAAATTTGTTTTGTTTCAAAATTGTAAGTAAATTAATGATCCACATATTCTTTACTGAGTACTGGGGTATTTCAATACTCAGATCCATACATATGATTATCTTTCCAGTGCTTTCTTCACATACGTTCTTAATAACAAATCTTACATCACAAAAATCATATGGAATAATTTTACAGAACTCAACAAGATTCGAATTCTTAGCAAAAGATATACATTCTTCATTCTTTTTATCGATAACAAATACGATGTCTATCCCATGATAAGATTCAATCTCAGTGCTCCGAATCATAGACAATAAGAACTCTAAAAAACTATCTTCCGAAACTCCCTCATCTACCAAAATTAGAATAAGAACTTCTTTTTCTTTATTTGGGCTTGATCCAAGGAGATGGAGAAAATTAGTATACCGAAGATTGAATTCTACCTTGCCACATTTCTTTTTAACAAACTTCATTCTTTCCTCTCAAACTTAGTCTTAAAGAAAAAGAACTAGATCTTAGTCAAAACAAATTGTATATCCGAAACTACGTTATTATAGTTCTTTTGAGCAAATGCAATTCTATCTCTCGGTTGAATTGATGGAGACCAATCTTCGGTTGTAGACAGAAAGAAACTTTCAAGCTTAAAGTAAGGTTTGTTCTCTATACCGTATCTAAGAAGCAAGTCTTTAGAAAACTCGTACCATGGATCACTATCTTCAATCTTAATCCATGGTAGAACAGATAGCTCTGAAACAAATCTTTTTACTTTGTAACAAACCGTTTGATTTATACTCGTATAGTAAGTACTTTGAATTAGCAATGTCCCACTAGATTTTAGCAAAGTATGTAAATTTTTCATTAAGGTGTGAATATCTGTAACTTGTTCAAACTGGTAGTACAAAAAAATCTTATCAAACTCAACGCGTTGAAATAAAAGACTATCTAGATCCTCTGGATCATGATAAGCATAGAATGTAGACTTATTGTCCTCAGGCGGCAGGCCCACCTTGCAATATGATTCTGGAAGAATAAGAACTAGCTCTTTGTAAGATTCAAGATCGTGGAAAGGTTTCTTTCCTGGTTTCGACCTGCTAGTTTCATTACTACTAGTTAGATTCGTTACTTTAGGCTCTTTGAGTTTTTCTTCCATCTTAATTTCCCCCAACTTTCTCTTCTTTGTACATGTTTTCTAGAATACCTCTCCTGTGAATATATTCAAATGGCCAAGTACAATCCCAGTATGAACCGCCAGTTTGTAACCATTTTCAACAGCTTTCTTCATAAAGAATAAATCTTGAGTTGAGTAGGCAATCGTTCCAACTTCGGTAATTTCATTCTGAGTCTTAAACCATTTACCATCTGTTTTAAGCCTAGGATCTTCGAAAAGAGTTCTCTTCATTAGAGTGAACCCCATTCCCATACCATTACACTCAACAATGTCTCCTGGTTTCCAGTCCGTTCTTGGGGAAAAGTTATCTTCACCTGGAGTTCCCAAGATAAGAGGAGTAGGAGGAATTCCTTTTGTATGGTACAAGCCCCCAACAATATCATACTTATCGGTTAATTTCACAAGCTCTAAGAATGGGCCCTGTGTATTGGGCATAGATGGAATCAGTATATCATCTTCAACAAACAAAAAGAATGGTATATTATCAAATGCTTTATTTCTTAAGATCTCCTCAATTACTACATTGTATGCATCTGCGACTTCGAAACCCACAGCAAACATTCTGAAAAAAGGATGGTTCAAAGGCTTTATAATCCTATCCCAAGAATCAACTACCATGGGATGGATTCCAGTTACGATAGTCGTTTCAACTTGCTCAACCTTACCGCAATTCTTACAAACAATATTCTTTCTCTTTACATACTTGCCCCTAGTAGCTACTATCATTATACAGCCTAGATTCTTAAAAGAATTCCCAAATAGAAACTTAGATCGTTTATCTTTTACGGAAGAATCTGAAACTAGATTTTCTATAGTGGTAATGGGGGCATTGGTAACTTTTTTCGGAATTCTCTTCTTAGATTGTCTCTTCATTTTCTGATTCTCGTCCATCTTTCTTTCCTACCTCCTAGATCCAAGTATATCTCGTGGTGGTTTCTATACATCTTTCCAAGAAATCGGCTTAGAGATTCCTATGCATTTTTCAGAAGATCTCCCCCTTGCCATTGAACAAATTGTCTAAAGCTAGAAACGAGAATCAATTTCTCTGTAATAAGAAGAATCTCGTCTGTCTAATCGACATATATAAACTAGTCCAGCCTCCAACAAAGCTGGATTCATTATACGATGTTTAAGAATAAGACAAAAAAATCATCAAAATCTTTCATAAAACCACAGTTTTCTTAGTTGTATATCTAAGAAAGCTAACTTTGAGTAAGAACTAATAGGAGTAACCAGGTAGGGAGTTTTCTCAACAGATAGTTCTTGGATGCTTCTTACCTTAAAGAATGATAGTTTCTTAAGAGTGTCGCTTTCAATCCAAGAAATAGGCTGGTCTTCAGAGTTTACTCGTATTTTGTTCAAGAATCTAAGGACCAAGTAATCTAATAGGTCTGATCTTTTGGTCTCAAACTTTTCCCTACAAAGTAACGAATCGAAGATTCATTCACAATATAACAATCTATAGAAAGTAAAGAATCTGAGTAATAAACTCACAATGTACCACGTCTTTGTATTCTCACCGATTAGAATTTGTTGCCAAAGATCATTAATTTCAAACCAATCAGAATATAACTCGTTTTGAATGGTGGATGGTAGAAAACTATCTCTTATATACTCAGTAATGTAGTACTACCAACCTGGAAAGGTTCAAACATTATTCTTGGCTCTTTCTTTTTTATGATACTAGCAAAACTAGTTAAGCAGCTCCAGTTTCTGGATCTATGGACGTAAACAGAATGTAAGGAATAACACATCCTCCCTGGTCAGTTACTATTTGCGTATTTAGAATTGAAGATGGAAGGTTGTACGTAATCAGACCACCCCGACCTCCAACAAACGGAGCTGGAAACCGAGTGCCAAGAATTCCATCGGCTATTAAACCGCTGAGACTATAAGTCGAGGCAGTTGCTCCAGATCCCACAACATATCCTTTTACTCTCTGACCTACTATATAGATTTCGTATCCACTTGTGGTCCAGGAAGTTCCGAAAACACCAATTAGATATGTACTTCCGCCTACCAAGTTCACATTAAAGCTAGTCTGAAAAAGAAGCGCGTATCCGGAAATAGACCCCTCACCTGAGAATCCGAACCAACCGTCCGTATAACTAGCGGTTGAAAACGTATTTCCAGTCTTGGTATATATACCAATCTCAATAGTGTACTCATTACTCCAAGTTGCTGGTGAGGTTTCTAGATTATTTGTAAGCAAGATAGGTAATCTAACCGAGACAGCACTTACATTCCCAGGGACATATACTAAAGAAAAGATCGGCACTGCATCATAACATCGGTGCGCTTCCGTTAGTTCTGGGATGGCGTTATTTCCGAGAGTGCAGAACCATCGCATTGATGAGAAAACAGTACTTCCGCCTACCAAGTCAACGTAAGATCCACCATTTATAGATTTCTTTAGTTTCAAAGTCGAGCTATCAAGGATAATATCACCCTCATTAGAACTAGATACAGAAGGAGATGTACAAGAACGAAGATTTTCCAGTACCTCTGTAAGAGTGCCTCGGAATTCCATTTCTTTATAGGGTCGCTCCAGTTTCTGGATCTATCGATGTAAAGAGAATGTATGGAACAACAAATCCTCCCAGGTCAGATTTTATCTGGGTCGCAGATATGGGTGAAGGCAAAGCGGCGGTTGTCGTAGAAAACCGACCCCCAACAAGCGGAGCCGGGAACCGAGTACCAGCACCTCCCTCTGTTACTAAGCCTGCTATACTTACAGATGGTCCCGACATCTGTTTTCCAACTATAAACGCGTTGCCAGAAGTATTTGCCCTAGCAACTAGAACCCCAACTAAGTAATAGCTCCCAGACGCCAGCACCACAGAATTATTTTGTATCGCACTAGATGATATATTAACAAAGTAGGCCTTACTATTCAGTAAAGTTGAGGACCCACTAAACGATACTGTTGCCGTCTGAACGAGAGCCCAGGTTGAGAAACCTCCAGTATATAAACCAAAAGTTGCCGTATATGAGTTTGCTCCACTGGCGGTAAAATAAAAAGCCAATCTAATTAATTTTGCTGTCAGATTTCCTGGTACATACATAGAACTTAGCACCAGGTACTTATCGGTAGCTTGTGTAATATTAGTTAAACTCACCACAGCTGAGATTCCATCTGTCGCGGTAAACCATAACAAACTTAATGGTCTGCACCCTATTTCCGAATACGATCCACCACTAATAGAGGCTTTTAGCTTCATATCATTGGCATCTAAGATAATATTAGCTTCGTTAGAACTTGATACAGGTGGTGATGATACCGCCTTAAGAGTTAGTTTTATCTTTTTGGTTGTACCCTTAAATTCCAACTTACCAGAAAACCTCCTTCGACAGTTATTTTAGACAGCAGCTATAACCACCCTGCCATTAAATCTTGAATCTGGACTAGAACTAACATATATTCTTACATTATTAGAATCAATAATTGTAATCTGATCTGGAAATACAAGATTTCCAGTAGACGTATCCCACGTGCTAACTAACAGGGCTGAAGAATTAAGATTGTGAGTAAACGTTATGTAATAGTTACCGGTTCCAGAAGTCCACGATGTCGTATTATTGAACGTAGTTGTGTACCTAGAAAGAGATCCGCTAAAACCCGAGTAACCACTAAAACCACTTACTCCAGAGTAACCACTAAAACCAGATTTACCACTAAAACCACTTACTCCAGAGTAACCACTAAAACCACTTACGCCTGAATAGCCCGAGTAGCCACTAAAACCAGATTTACCACTAAAACCACTTACTCCATCTAGTCCTTGAGAACCAGAATAACCCGAGTAGCCACTAAAACCAGATTTACCACTAAAACCACTTACTCCATCTAGTCCTTGAGAACCAGAATAACCCGAGAAACCGCTTACGCCAGAATAGCCACTAAAACCACTTACTCCATCTAGTCCTTGAGAACCAGAATAACCCGAGAAACCGCTTACGCCAGAATAGCCACTAAAACCACTTACTCCATCTAGTCCTTGAGAACCAGAATACCCACTAAAACCACTTGTTCCCGAATACCCACTAAAACCACTTGTTCCTTCGAGACCTTGAGAACCAGAATATCCTGAGAAACCACTTACGCCCGAATACCCACTAAAACCACTTGTTCCTTGAGGACCAGAATACCCCGAAAAGCCGCTCGTACCAGAATATCCACTATATCCACTCGTACCTGTGGGGCCTTGAGGACCAGAATACCCAGAGAAACCACTTACACCAGAGTAACCCGAAAAGCCACTTGTTCCAGAATACCCACTAAATCCACTAGTTCCCTCAGGTCCTTGAGACCCAGAATACCCACTAAAACCAGAAACACCTTGTGGTCCAGAATACCCTGAAAAGCCACTTACACCAGAATACCCACTAAAACCACTTATTCCTTCCGGACCCTGAAGACCAGAGTATCCAGAGAAACCACTAGTACCACTTATTCCAGAATACCCACTAAAACCACTTGTTCCCGAATACCCACTAAAACCACTTGTTCCCGCAGGACCTTGCAACCCAGAATATCCAGAGAAACCACTTTCGCCCGAATAGCCACTAAACCCAGATGTTCCTTCTGGTCCTTGAGAACCAGAATACCCCGAGAAACCACTTATACCTGAGTAGCCAGAGAAACCAGATTTACCACTAACACCACTCGCCCCAGAATACCCCGAGAAACCACTTACACCCGAGTAACCACTAAAACCAGATGTTCCTTCTGGTCCTTGTGAGCCAGAATATCCCGAGAAACCACTTACACCCGAGTAACCACTAAAACCAGAAGTACCTTGTAGTCCAGAATACCCACTAAATCCACTCGTTCCTATGGGACCTTGTGGGCCTGAATATCCAGAGAAACCACTTACACCTGAGTAGCCCGAGAAACCACTTGTTCCTGTAGGACCTTGAGGACCCGAGTACCCACTAAAACCACTTTCACCCGAGTAACCACTAAAACCACTCACACCTGTAGGACCTTGAGGTCCAGAATATCCACTAAATCCACTTACACCAGAGTAACCAGAGAAACCACTTGTTCCTTCGGGTCCTTGAGGACCAGAATAGCCCGAGAAACCACTAAAACCACTCGTACCTGTTGGGCCTTGAGGTCCAGAATATCCACTAAATCCACTTACACCAGAGTAACCAGACAAACCACTTGGTCCCGAGTAACCACTAAAACCAGAAATTCCTTCTGGTCCTTGTGGGCCGGAATATCCACTAAAACCAGACCTCCCACTTACACCCGAGTAACCCGAAAAGCCACTGGTTCCAGAATACCCACTAAATCCACTCGTTCCTGTAGGGCCTTGAGGACCAGAATACCCAGAGAAACCACTCGTACCAGAATAGCCACTAAATCCAGACGTTCCTTCTGGGCCTTGAGAACCAGAATACCCAGAGAAACCACTCGTACCAGAATAGCCACTAAATCCAGAAGTACCCTGGGGTCCAGAATACCCAGAGAAACCACTTACACCAGAGTAACCCGAAAAGCCACTCGTCCCCTGGGGCCCTGGTTCTCCACTATATCCACTATATCCACTCGTTCCAGTGGGACCCTGAGAACCAGAATATCCCGAGAAACCACTAACGCCCGAATAGCCACTAAAACCAGAAGTTCCAGTGGGACCCTGAGAACCAGAATATCCCGAGAAACCACTAACGCCCGAATAGCCACTAAAACCAGAAGTTCCAGTGGGACCCTGAGAACCAGAGTAGCCACTAAATCCACTTAGACCCGAATAGCCACTAAATCCAGAAGTTCCCTGGGGTCCTGGTTCTCCACTATATCCACTATATCCACTCGTTCCAGCGGGGCCTTGAGACCCGGAATACCCAGAGAAACCACTCGTACCCGAATAGCCACTAAAACCAGAAGTTCCCTGGGGTCCTGGTTCTCCACTATATCCACTAAAACCAGATGTTCCCTCTGGACCCTGAGAACCAGAGTAGCCACTAAATCCACTTAGACCCGAATAGCCACTAAAACCAGATGTTCCAGTAGAGCCCTGGGGTCCGGAATAACCCGAGAATCCACTCGTTCCAGAATACCCACTAAAACCAGATGTTCCCTCTGGACCCTGAGAACCAGAATATCCCGAAAAGCCACTCGCGCCCGAATAGCCAGAGAAACCACTTGGTCCAGAATAGCCACTAAAACCACTTGTTCCCTGAGGTCCTGGTTCTCCACTATATCCACTATATCCACTCGTTCCTTGAGGGCCCTGACAACCAGAATACCCCGAAAAGCCACTCGTGCCCGAATAGCCAGAGAAACCACTTGTACCTGAGTAACCAGAAAAGCCACTTGGGCCAGAATACCCAGAGAAACCACTTAGACCCGAATAACCACTAAAACCAGATGTTCCCTGAGGACCAGTCTCCCCACTGTATCCACTAAAACCAGACGTTCCCGAAACGCCTTGTGGACCAGAATAGCCAGAGAAACCACTTGTACCTGAGTAACCAGAAAAGCCACTTGGCCCCGAATAACCACTAAATCCGGATGTTCCCTGGGGTCCAGCTTCTCCACTATACCCACTAAATCCCGAGTAACCACTTAGACCAGACCTTCCACTATAACCACTAAAACCCGAATAGCCACTCGAACCAGGAGCATCCCCACTATAGCCCGAAAAGCCACTAAATCCCGAGTAACCACTTAGACCTGAGTAGCCACTAAAACCACTAAAACCCGAATAGCCACTGGTTCCCGAAGGCCCAGAAAAACCACTAAATCCCGAGTACCCACTTAGACCAGGCCCCCCACTATAACCACTAAAACCCGAGTAGCCACTGGAACCTGAGTAACCAGACAATCCGCTAAATCCTGAGTACCCACTATAACCACTAGGCCCTGGGGGTCCAGAGGAACCACTATAACCGCTCCTGCCCGACTGGCCACTAGCTCCAGAATAACCGCTAAATCCACTCTTGCCAGAGAAACCACTCAACCCACTTACACCTGCAGGACCTGGCTGCCCAGACCAACCACTAAAACCTGAGAAACCAGACAAACCAGGTACTCCGGGTAAGCCACTCCAACCAGAGTATCCACTCCATCCAGAAAAACCACTTTGTCCACTAAAACCACTAAAACCTGATTGGCCTGGTTCTCCACCACCGCCACTACCGCCACTACCTCCTTCTCCCCCACCACCACCGCCGCCACCAGTACCAGCCGAAGAACCAGGGCCACTATACGAAGGAGGAAGATACGAAGGTGGAGGTTGCTTATCTCCTGCGAAACCTGGAGGAGCAGGCATAGCCTGAGGAACTGAACTAGGGGTTGAAGGCGTGGATGGAGTATGAGTTCTCTCAGAAAAGGATTCCCAGGGACAATTTCTATCTCCTATTGGATTAGCTCTTTCTGCATATTTGGCTAGTCCTGTTTGATCACATCTCTTACGACCATCAGTGTTTATGTCTTTGTCAGCTCGAAGATTAAACTCATCTTTGGTCCATATTCGAATCTCACCATCAGCAATAATATGAATCTTCTTTCCAACTTTCAGAAATAAGTTTCCTTCTGTTTCAAGGTGAACATCGTCTTTAAATTTCGCATGGAATTGTCTCTTAGTAATATCAACCCGGAAGAAATCTCCAAGATACGTTCTAAATAGAAATTGTTCCTGTTCTTCTCTCTCATCTAAAACAAGGACGGTTTGATTATCATCAACTTTACAGATAGATGCTATGTCACCAGCAGGCGGGTTAGTCAGGAGGCGCTTTTTCCCTGTAATTTCCCAGCGCTCATCTTGAGGGTCGTCAGATATGACAATCGTTCTGCCTTCTGGAGATTTGAAGAGAACCCACTTATCTTCATACTTTCCGACTTGGCACTCAGGTAAGACTTTCGAAGATTCAATTTCCAGGGATGCAAAATAGTAGGGTCTGTTTGCATTTCCCTGCTCAAAAAAGACCCAAACCCAAGACCCTTTTCTAGGAACTAAGCAAGCACCATAGTACCAATTCTCAGGGTTCGCTTCTAAGTTTCTTCCACCCAGATACGTATTAGCTGGACGGGCCCAGATTGCCTTTTCTTTATCTAGCTCAGGCATCAAAGCTGGAATCCAGACCTTGACCCTGCCAAATTGCTCTGGGTCTCTATTATCTATGACTTCTGCTCTGAAGAAGCCATTCAGAAGTTGCTCCATTTTCTACCCTATCCACCAGAAAGTTAGTTTCCTTTCCATACCGTTGCTTATAATCTCGTTACAATTATCTCGATAGCTTTTGATATACGGGTATAAGAATAAGAATGAAACTTCGAGAAAAATGAACCAGCAATGGTTGATCCTTTAAGCTCAGAGCAAATAAAGAATGAGACAAACCTACCATAATCTTCCAGCGCAGCCACAAAACTAGATCCAAAACTACGAAATAATACTGACGAAAATACAAAGGGGCTTATACCCGGCATAATAGAAAAGTCAGATAGGGCAGCTACAAAACTAGTAATCTTGGAAAAATCATATGATTCTAACCTATCTTTTATTAGATCAGGAGAGAACCCAGACATAGAACTAGCTCTTAGATAAAGTCTATCTCCACTGGGGATACTAAAAAACGAACTCAAAACATAACACGCGACCATAAACTTAAGAGAGCCAATAAGATAAGAGTAACTTGTAAGAAGACCATATTTCTTACCAAATACTCGAATTAAGATAGCAGATAAGAAATCGCATATAAAAGAGGCATAGTCCTCTGACATTCGGCCTCGTTCTAGACCATGCACATGATACAAAATAAACCCGTACAATGCTAGACCATATAAATTTCTGTAATCAACTCGACCTATGTTACTGGCAGAAAAATAAGATATGTTTAAAAAGACTTGTTTCTCGGACTTAACATACGCTGCTGGTAAAACATATGAGGGAGCTAAACATATGGTAAATGCTTTTGGATTATTTTGTAAGAATCTAACTAGTGGCTCCTTACTATAATGGCTAATCGTAGGAAGGCTAGAGCCAATAATAGAAACTAGGTCTTTTTGGGTGGCAATTTGTTGAATTTGACCCAATTCTGACTTCGTTTTTGCAATATTAGGGGTCTTTTCGAGTAGTTCAAAGTCGTATTTTTTCTCCTTTCCAGATCCAAGAAAAGAAACAATTCTAGCCATGCTCCAGACTGCTTGACCTCTCTTTCTTATATATACGCACCTCTGAACCTATGTAAAGCAAAAAAAGAGACAAGACCCTAAGAAAAACTAGTTTCTCTATAAGGGAAAAGACCTAAGATCAGAAACTGGTTTTGGAAGAAATCTATCTCTTGCAACTTCTAGGATTGCGGCAAAGTCAGGAACTAAAATTGTGGGCATTACGAATTCCTCTATGCTGTAAGCCCCATTAACGAAAAGAATAAGAGGCCAAAGAACCACAGTTCCATATTCCTGGTAAGATACATAGTCTGGTCTGTATTTAAGTTTCGGGGTCATAGGAATCTGTTTCGATCTTTGTAATAAGTAGAATAAGTTCTTCTCAACTGCCCACACCTCAAAAGATGGAAAAATAAATAGTCCATTCTCAGTCTTATACTGAGCCCTTAAGTTATCAATATCCGTAGTTAAAGATATGTTAGAATTTGTCTCGGCGTCCAGAGTGTACATTCTTAAGATTTACTCTCCTTTTTCCTCTGGGTTTTTGTCGCTTAGAACCATTCCAGGATAATGGTTTGACCACCAAGAAGGAAACTTAGTCCAAGATTGAACCGCTAATCTAGAATTTATTTCTTCCAGATCATAAGTATCGAAGACTAAATTCGATAGACACCAAAGATAGTCTCCCTGAACTAAGTTAATAGGAATATCAAGTTTTCCATTATGAAATTTTTCATGCATAGTTTCTGTCAAGGGAACATAGCCTAGACGATTTTGATAGTGGATTTCAATTACATCTCTCGCAATATCGAAAGTACAGAACTCCTTCTCCTCTTTCATATATTTTTGAATCACACCCTTAACTAAAAGAAACAAAGAAGGAATATGGTGATGAATACAAATAGAAACATCTTCTTTGCTTTCAAACGTTATGGCGCATTTGCTAACTTTTAGAACTTCAAGAATGTATTGTCTCCAAAGAGAAAATTCATAGCTCTTTCTAACGAGGGATTCTACGTTCTTTATAAATTTAACGAATTGTTTATCATCTTCAAACTCTCTAATTCTTAAAGACAAAGAAAAGGCGTAGTTAGGAGAAAAAAGAATCTTATCAGAAGTATTCGCAGTAATAAGACTAGATCTATCTTCCTTGCTTTCTGGTTGGAGAAAAAGACCCTCTTCCTGTTGCTTAAGAAGATCTTCTAAGCAAATACTTGGTTTATCCTGCAATTCTTCTTTTCCTCTCTTTTATCTTTTTATGTATATTTTACTAAGATAAACTATTCAGTAACCTCTTTCTAGAGACTCCAATTCTAGAAAATATAGGATTTTTCAATTGGCTTGGTTCAACAATATCAGAAGAAAGCTTCATATTCGCAAATAAGACTCGATAAGAAACAGCTGCGCATAGATCTTTAAATGGGTGTATACAAAAATAAACAGAGGAGGATACATTGTCAACAACACAGAGGTCAGTCCATCCAGATAACCTAGCTCTAAATCTTAGTTTTCCTTGTGCCAAAAGATCATAGTTCTGGATTGATTGCCTAGATAAAATCACATGGAGCAATTTAAAGTTTTCCGGCTTGTAATGAACCATAGCTTCCAAACTAGGAGGAGATCCAGATGTAAGAACCCTAACTAATTTACTTGTATATACTTTTCTCCAGGTTCTATACAACTTTTTTGTAATTCTTCTGCCCGCCATCACAAATAAATTTAGTAGAGCAGGTCTGGTTATATCCGAGATTAGAACTTTGCTAATTTTCTCAGCAGGCATCTTAAAGAAAAGACACTTGACACCAAGAATTACGTTCACCGATTCTTCCGAACTGGCCTTTGACTTCTTAAATTCTTCAGTTGAGCCTGTAAGGGTTTGACCTTTCTCACCAAAATCATACTGAAATTTTTGCGAAGTCACAACATTGTCAACTAACTCAGATTTGGTTAGCCGGATAACAATCCATGTTGGATCTGGATATAACTCAGTTACTATAGTGGGTGCACTACGGGGCTCGGCACTAATCGTAGGTGGGGGCGTGGAACTAGGAACAGGACATGGGCCACCAGCACATGGTCCTCCTCCACCTTTGCCAGCAGTTGGATGGGGCCCTTTGGGGGGCGGGGGCGAATAAGGTACAGGCAAGTTAGACCCAGATTGCGATTTTTCTACTGATAGTTGCCATGGTATCTTAAAAGTATCGGAGAGAGAAGAACTTGGCTTTAACCCATACCTCCGAAGAATAGAAGATACTAGTCTCTCAAGGCCAGGTTTATTGATCTTAAATGTTCGTTCCGCCCCTGGTATTTTCATTACACTCCTAGCCCATTCTGGAAGAAGAGAATTAAGAATTATATCTAGACTATATATAAGAGCTAGACGCTCTATAGATTTTCCGATTACAGCGGCTACGTTATCATCAACATCATCTGAAACCAAAACTGGGATTATATAGATCATATTCGTTTTACCCCCAGGAGAAAAAACTCTAAGAAAGAAAAATATGGTGCTTAGTAAGACTTTGATGCCAAAAGATTCGTAATCTTTGATTCAGGCAAATCTTCTAAACAAGATTTACAAAGATTCTGAAAACTACAAAAATAACAACTTTCTCTTTCATATTCGGGAGGTGGAATAGTAGATTTCGATAAGTATTCTAAAAGTTTGAGAGATCGATTCAGAAATGTCTCTCCTACTTTCTGGTCATAGGGAAAAGTCTCGAATTGAATAAGTCTGTCTTTAGGTTTGTAGTAAATTATCTCAACGTTACGAATTGAATAACCGTATTCTAAATTTAAAACGCAAGCATATGTTTGGACTTGGTCAAAATCTTTCTTGCTTGGTAACCCAGTCTTAATATCAAAAAGAGTAGATTCTGTAATCGCGTCAACTCGGCCTTTTAACATGTATGTATCTGACTTAAATGATTTCTCAGTCTCTAAGAACTGATAGTACTTATAGAATAAAGAATGAATAAAGGTGCCAATTTCTTGGTCAAAAACTAAGAATGGATCTTCTTGCTTCTCTTCTAGGGGGTACTTTTTTCTCGTAAAGTAGGCAGATCGCAAACAACCAACTACCTCAGAGACCGAGTTATAAGTCTTTGTGTACGAAAGCTGCCTTCTTTTTTGTTCCCTAAGAACTGATACCAAATTAGACTTAAACAACTCGTAATCAAAACAATGGGAAATAGAAGAAGGCTTAGAACTATTCCCAGAATAACTAAGACTAAGATCTGAGTAACCTGTTGTATTACTAGCACTTAGTTCCTCTTTTTTAACTTCCCAAAACGAGGTTTCTTCCTTATCAGATACTTGGCTGCTAATAGTAGTAGAAATCGAAGTTTGCTTATTAGACTCTAAAATCTTTCTTTTCTTATTTTCTTCCTCCACTATTTCTAGAAGCTTCGAATAAATAGACATTGTTCTGTCCTTGTGGTTTTCTAACATATCGAAATTTCGTTACATTACTTGGCATTTTCAGAAGTTATTTCTCGTATTAGAATTGCAAACTCAACCAACGATTCTCTTAGTATATTATAAGCATCAAATGCAAGCCTTCCCTTCCTAGAAGAAAAATACGCAGCAACTTCTGGTTGCTCACTAATAGGCCTTCCTAAAAGCAATCGATCACATGCTAACCCAAGCCCCACCTTTTCTACCTTTTCAGATATGTATTTCTGGACCTTTGAGCTGGTTCGATCTTTCATCTTAGAGACTTTCTTAATAACCGATTCTCGAATCATTTTCCTTGTTTCCTGCTCAAGAAGGGCCTGTTTTGCATAGAGCTTAGCAGAATCAGAAGCCAACTTTGCCTCTTTTAAAAGTTTGCTTTTTGAAGAAGGCACAGACCCGGTAAGAAATTTTGAAGCAACATAATGCATATCAGAATACATCTCAATGAGAACCGATAAGACCGCAGCCTTGGTGGTCATGTATTCCTTTATAACTTGAGGACAACATATTCCAGATAACTCAGTTACTGGCTTTTGAAAAAATAAGTAATCTAACGAATACAAACATTCCAAGATACGAACTTTTGTGCTTTTGGGCAAAGAAACAGACATGTGTATATCCCCCCTTAAATGTCCTAATCGTCTTCACTACTAGACCCAGACGAATTAGCAGAACTAAATGTATGCAAAGATCTTTTAGATGGAATAAACCTTTCATCCTCTAAAAGCTCCAAACGAACCTTTCTAGTATCATCTGGAAACTTTACATTTTTAACCGAATTCAGAATTTTTACCAGAGCAGAGATGGTGGCGCCTTTCTTACCAATAATCTTACCATAATCGCTCTTATGAGCTTGCACTTGGATTAGAATCATTTTCGTAGTTAAAAGAATACCAATCTTCACATCTTCTGGTTTGCATACCAGATTCTTTAGAATATTATATGATGCATCCATCAGAGCTTCTTTCATATTTGTTGTCATGATTGTTAGTTCCTCCTCTTTACGTATTTCTTATTCTCGTTCCTTACTTGTATATATAGTTTTGTTCAAATCTTATGCTTTTCTTTTCTTCGAACTTCTTTTTAGTAAGGATCAAATTTCTAACTTTCTGACCTATGTCTACTAAGAACTACTCGGTCTTTTGCTTTTCCCCTATAAGCATAAGAAAGTCTATAGTTTCCATACATATGCGCTAACTTACAAGTAAAGAAACTACTCCAAAAAGAACTCATTGGGAATGCGCATTGGATTTCATCTGCAACGGAAACCGCAACGAAGTACCTGTCTTGGTAAGATAAGACTTCAACGGAAATCTGACCAAGTTCATATAGATGATCAAGGGCGTAATCTAAAGATACTTTTAAAATTGGAGGTATGATCCTATACAAAATCGGGTCTTCAACATCGATATAAGGCAAACATGGCTTTATATCACATACTATAGAATCATTATGGTATACATCTATGTTGGTGACAAAAGAAAGATATAGAACAAAACAATGAGCCTCAAACCAATTACTAAACTCAAAGAACTTAGTAATATTTTGATACGAAACTGCTATAATACACCCATCTCTTTCCCAGCTTATGACATATATGGTATGAATCTTAGGAATAACATCTTTCCTAAGGTACTTTTCCAAAGATTGTAGAATGTATTCTCTTCTAGTCTTATACGTCCTATACTGACGAATATTTCGAAGTAATTTCCGAATCGATGGCATCCGTAACATTTTTCTCGAACTCCTCTCTAAATTTCTGATCTGTCATATATCTTTCGAGAGCATCTCGAGTTCGAAATTTAACATTTGGCATCGTTTGGAGGTAATTCCAGGCCCCCGATACTATTCTTTTAGTCAGTTTCAAGAAAGAGAAATTTGACCAAAAATCACTAAACCCACTATTATAATCTAGAATTAGAGGAACTCGAATATTCAAAGCAAAAAGCTTATTCTTAGAACACTTAGCAATAACCTCAATTCCATCAAATCCATACATATCTGGTTTAAGAGCGGAACTTATAGTAAGTTCTAAAAGATGAAACGCATTGTATTTTAATGAATTCCCGCCCGGCATCTCTTTTCCAGCAGATAGAAACTTCAAGTCTCTGGGTGTTGCATATGGTCCCAATTGAAGAAGATCTCTAAGTTGGTTTACAACAATAAATAAGATATTGTACTTGCTACAATTAGCAACGTACTTGGGAATCAACAAAGACATTAATCTACTTCGATAACCTACCACCTTAGCAGGATCTGTAGTTTCTAGTTCTTTTTCAGAAAGTGTATTTGCTAAACTATCCCAAACTACGATACTAGGTACATCAACCAGTTGCTTGCTTTCTTTAAACAAACACATAGCCTGGAGGACCTTAAAAACTTTCTCAAGAGTTAAGTCAGTATAAGGTTTAATCTTGGGGTTTCGAACCCCCAATTGAGCCAATCTTTGAGTTGTAACTGCGTGTTCCGAATCCAGATATACACTTAAACATTCTTTTCCAAACATATTTTGAGCATTTGCAATTACTTGGGCTGCCAAGGTGCTCTTACCACATCCAGGAGCTCCTGTGATAACTGGCATTGTGCCTATAGCAAACCCACCTCCCAAAATAGCATCAAGAAGGCGGATTCCTGTTGGAATAAGGTTCTTAGTTCCGCTAGAAGATTCTATCTTAGCCTGAACTCTCATGTATTCAGAAAACTGGATATAGATATCCTCCTTGTCCTCGTCAGTAGATGGCTCTGAGAGGCTTCCTTCTTGAGATTCTTCAAGAGAAGTAGTTCTGGGTTTTCTTCCTCTTCTTTTAGGAGAGCCAATGATTTCTTCGCTTGGTGGGGACAATGAACTTAGCTCTTCATGAACCTTAGACGCAGCAGAAAAGAAATCATCCACCACTTCCGACTCAAATCTAGGTTCTTCCAGAATAAGAGAATCATCATTAGAAGACAATAAGTTATCTTCTGGGAAATTTGGTTCGTTCGTTTCATAAACCAAAGCAGAATCCTCATCATTTACATCTAGATGAGTTTCCCCGCCCCCCTCACCTTCTTCTACAAAGACTCCATCTTCAAAAATTTCTGAGCTTCTTTTTATCATCTTTCGCCTATCCTCCTCAGAAAAAATGTTGGGTTTCATCCAATTATTGTTCTAGAAGGAAAAGAAACAAGAATCATTTTTAGATAGGAATATATGACCCCTAAAAGATGGTACATACACTCCTACTCGGAACAAAGAGGGATTTGTAGAAAGAAACTGAGTTACCGCTCTTTTAACATCCGGAATATAATCAAAGTCATCTATCAAAACATGGGTACAGAACTTAGAAAATAATGCTAGATCAGAATAACAAAAATCAAAATCATGGTTTCCATCAATGTATCCGAGATCAAAACTAGAAGGAAGTTCTTTTATTGTGCTTGAATCGCATATCATAAATTCAATCTTCACCGAAGGAAACGAAGAAAGAAGTAACTTTTTAGCATGTTCAATATAGCCAACCATACCACCATGCAAAGACGAGTTGTTATCTATGCCAAGATATCGTTCTACATATTCCTTAGCCCCAGATAACAAGGCATAAGATGAGTAACCCCCACGAACACCAATTTCTACGATTGATCTAGGTCTGAGTCCTCTAGCAAAGAAATATAGAAGATTGTAGTATCTTTGTTTATAACTTTCGTAATCCTTGCTTGTCTTATCCCCTGGAACCCAAATAGAAAAAGGAATCTCCCACTTTAAATCTAAGAATTCTTCTCTCCTATCCAAAAGATCACATCTTATGAGATTCACTCTTCTCTATATCCTTTCTTTGTTAGATATCTAGGACATCTTTAAGATTAGTTAGAGAAAATGATTCATTCTCGTCTTCAGGCTCTTCGTCAAAATCATCGTCATCAGACAAGAACTCATCAACATCAAGATTATCGTCATCTTGTTGTAGGTACATCATTTTAGGTACATTCCTCCTTCCTACTAAAAGTTTAACCTCCTCTTATTTTTTCTAAGATATAGGCAAGACAATATTGAAAATAAGTAATGCCGCAATAATAATCTTTAGAACCTTTCGGATAGTCAGATCTTTACTAGAATCAAAAACTGGAGTCCTCAAATAAGTTACTAAGTATATACTACGTCTCTTCTTTCATCTGAGATTCCATCTTTTCCAGAAAATCATAGTACCTTGGATTTTCCTTAAGATGGGCCTTAGCAATCGCCTTAGCAATCTGGGGATTATCTGTATGTTCCATTTCGACTTTGATTCCTTTTTCTAGTTGATCTGGAAGAAAGTCTGAATCTGGATCCTGACTATGCTTCAAGTCTTCCAATTTAATGGAGATAGGGCTTGTATCTTCTTCCCTTAGAATCTTTCTTAGAGCCTCATCTAAAAATGCATCTAATTTTACTGTCTTGAGTTTCATATCTTTTAGTTTCCTCCCTCTAAACTGGCTGAGATCTAGAAACCTCGATAGGAGTTCTTAGCAACGAGACAATTGTTCTACAATGCCACTCAGGCCCCCCAGTCACTCGTTGGAAAGAAAACGAACTCGCCTTCAAAAGATACTTCTCTCCAACAACCCCATACTCAATTGTTAGAGGATAGAATAGAACTGGTTCTCCAATCTTCATTAAGTTATACATATAGGTATTTCGAAAGATCTCTAGGTGGATCTGGCTCAAATTTGCATAATCCCTAGTTAATCTAGCATCGATAAAAGTCTTATCTCTTTCATACCCAGTATGAGAAACAATGTATCTAGATCTTTGTATCTCAGAATTAATGGTCAGATTCATACTGGGGTCTGAAATAGATTTCTCCGCAATTTCCTGCTGTTGGCGCTCGAATTTATAAAAAAGCGTATCTTTTGGACTAGAAATAATTTTCTGCGTGTTTCCGTAATAAGTTGGAAAAGCATGTCCTCCATGAACCACTTGCACAGGATCTATGGTATAGTAATCCGTCCCATTGGTACATCTTTCAATGATAGCAGGAAGATCTGGGTGATCAGCGGCTAGAGCATAGATTGTAAATTCTGGAGATCTTAGCATATTTGCATGAAGAGATTCAATCCTAAACACATCGTCAAAAGTATAGAATAGTAACAATGGCCCAGGAAAGATACCAAAATTAAAATCCAAGTAACGAATCGACTGAATATAAGATAAAGGAGGAACTACGACTTGATCCAAGATTGTTTCATTGATTTCTTCCGTTCGCAATTGCAACTTTGGGATCATGGCTTTAGAAGATAAATCTCTAAGAATAACCTCAAGTTTCTGGTTCATGTAAGTTTCATTTACTAAGGTGCTTAGTTTCTGAATGGCATTCTTGACTAAGGCTGTAAAGGTAACTGGAACTCTCTCTGCCGTGCTTCCAAAGGGAGGAGGTGTCCTAGCAGAAATCGTTCTAGTATGAGCAACGGTATCTTCAGTTAGCACAAATAGTTCTAGATTTTGAATAACATTTTCATGAAGTTGGCCATGTTCTTTCATTAAGGAAATAGATAAGCTCCCATGTTGCTGGCGCAATAATTCTTCTACCAGTGATTCTATGGGGTCGATCAGAAGAGAAAACTGAATAACGGGCCATATCGTTAGCAAGGAAAAAGTCATGTTTAAAGAAAGAAGATACCCAGTAACATCTTGAGATCCGATCTTAAGCTCAATAATATAAAGCTCTTTCTGGATACCTGGAATCATTCTACTTTAGTTTCTCTCTTAGTACAAGAACCTGGTTTTAAGATTTTGTTCATTCTAATAAAAGAACGGAACAAATAATTGAAGTATGGTTATGTAGTTTGGAGAAAAAGAGGAGTTATATAAATTGCAAATCCAGGCTAGAAAAGCAATATCTAATCAAAGTACAAAAATTATTCAAGAATGGTTCAAATGTAAAGAGAATTTCGAATATTTCTGTAGGAATTATATTAAGATAGATCTTCCTGGTGCAACAACTTTACTACAACCTTACAAAGAACAGCTAAGAGTCATTAACTTTATACAGGACCAGAAACATGTTGTAATTCTTAAATCAAGGCAGATTGGAATTTCTACGATCATTCAGGCTTACCTAGTATACTTAGCGGTATTTTTTAAGAATGTTAGTATAGGAGTTATTTCAAAAGATGCAGGCGAGGCCACTCAATTCGCCAAAGTATGTACGTCTATGCTTGAGTACCTTCCCAAGTGGATGAAACCGAAATTTAAGAAATCTACAGAACAATCTTTCATTCTAAGCAACGGATCTAAGTTACAAGTCTCTGCAATCTTACCATCTAACCCCCAAAAGACTTTTCGAGGACGAAACTTAACAGTGTTGGTTCTAGACGAAGCAGCACACTGCCAATACATTGATCAAGCATGGATAGGAATGTCTCCTGCTCTCGTTACGAACCAAAAACATGCTCGAGAAAATAACATTCCATATGCTACAATCATCATCTCAACACCTAATAAAACAACGGGTATTGGTAAATGGTTCTTTGAAAAATACAAAGCAGCTTTAAATGGAGAAGGTGCATTCCGAGCCACTTCCGTTCATTGGAAAGATATTCAAGAACTAGGTAAAGCTTGGTACCAAGAGCAATGCAGCCTTCTTGGTTATAACCAAAGCGCTATTGATCAGGAGCTGAACTTAAAATTTATTCCTGGTGAAGGAGCTTTCTTCCCAGAATGGATTGCTTCTAAGTTACAAGAACAAGAAATAGAACCCAAGATGAAAATCAATCTTCTTCCAGGAACTCCCCATGAAGGATGGATCTTCCAAGAACCCGATACATCTAAGTTCTATCTTATAGGAGTTGACACAGCATCTGAATACGGACCTTCCAAAAGTGCAATTGAGATATTTGAATACGATACCTTAGAACAAGTCTTTGAGTTCCAAGGAAAATTACCAATCCTGAATTTCAAGCAAATAATCATAAAGATTGCAAAATTGTATCCAGGTATTCTAATTGTAGAAAACAATAGCTATGCTAATCAAATGGTCAGTGAGCTTGCACTTATAGATGGGATAAACGTATTTTCAGAGATCAAACCTGGGGGGAAGATTTCCTACGGAATTAGCACAAATGCCAAAACTAGACCCCTTATGATAGATGCTTTGTACTCATACGTAAGTCAGTATCCAGAAACAATTAAATCTTCTCGTTTAAAACTCGAACTTGTGGGACTAGTAGAAAAAAATGGGAGGATACAAGCTGACAAGGGAGAGACTGATGATCTAGTCCTCGCATCTTCTTTTTGTTACTACGTAAGGAAGTATAGCCCTCCTCTATCAGCCGTACTAAGAGATAGAAAACCTGGGGAAGAACTACCTTCGGAACTCGACCTACTTAGGTCAATAGCGGGATGGAATTTCGAGTCGAGCGAACAACCATCTATTTCCAACATATATCAAAACGCATCTGAGAGTGCTTCTCTGTCTTCATTGAATCGAGAAATTATCTCCAGAGTTAGACAGAACTTAGAACGAGGGGAAATAGAAGATATATTCATTAGAACGATTCCTTCGATAGCTTCTTAGTAAAACATACATATGTGGATAGTATAGGGGGAAAAAGTACAAATGGATATACTAGACGAAAGTAAAGATCTTTTACAGGAAATCTTTGCTTGGCCTGGTGGAGAACCAGTTATTAGCCTTGACGACCAAGTTACATTGTATACAAGCCCGGATCTAAAACAAAAATTCATAGAAGGAATGTCTGAACACAAACTAACAGCCCCAGTGAGTAAAACAATACAAGAACTAGTTGAAAAAGATAGACTCATTCCTTGTTGGGTTAATAAGGGGCTAGGATCTATAATCTTATTCAAGATCTTTGCTCCACTGGATGTAAAAAGCATCGGTTCTTTTTACGCACCAAGTGAGAACGTCGTTGCATTACTAATGGATAATTCCACTTTTTTTCTTTTCTACATTCCAAATAGAACGCTAGCCTATCTTACCTTGCATGAGTTATGTCATTATGCAGCAGGAAACAGTTCCTCTTTCCCATCTCTAAGCGCAAAAATTCTAACCAAGTACTACGAAGTCCTGTTTCATACTTTATTTGAAATGTTTGCTGGTAAAAGATTAGATCCAAAACCAGACCTAACGAAAAGAGCAACAAAGTACTGGTCTAATCTAGTTAGTAAGGAACAAAAAAGAACTGCAGATATCGTAAAAGGCGATGATATCAAAAATCTAATTCTTAAATGCTTTGGGGACTACCTGGGGTTAAAAGATGTGGCCCAAGAAGTTTCTGAAAATGTGAAGATACTAGTGGACACTGCAAGGAAAGACTTAGGGAAGATTCTAACAAACATTGAGAAATTTAAGTATGTTCTTATACCTCTCTATATCGCTTATGGAGATGGATTGGGGTTTAAGAACTTAACCACATTTGCAATTCAAGAATACTGGTGTGCCTCAGAGGTAATATGCGTATGCGCAGAGAATCCGTCAAGATTTCCTGTTGTTTACAAAGTTATTAGCTCCATCTAAAGATTTCGAACTAAAAAATAGAGGAGAATAGAAAATAGATGCCAATTTCAGCACCTAAAGATCCTAAGCTAAAGGCTCTGGTCTCTAAGTTAGATAGGGCTAAAAAGATCACAGCTATGGCTACGGCCCAAAGGAAAGCCGCCTTAAAAGAGAGCAAGTTTCCCACCGGTAACACAGAAGTAAGAGCTATTAAGAAAGCAGGAATCGAGGCGGCCACCCGAGTTAGAAAAACCACAGCAAGCCGACGAGTCCCAGAATCTCCAGAGGTTGTAACTCAGATTGCCACTGCTGCAGTTGAGGTATCAAAGGTTAGTGCGAACTTAGTTGAGAGACTGGGTGAAATTTCTGCTAAGATCGTCAAAGCGACTGCTCAAAACTTAGGCAAAGCCGTTTCTGATTACTCGAAAGCTATTTCCGAAGACATTAGCGTGAATAAAAGAAATCTAATGGCCCTCTCATTAAGTGCCATAAGCCCTATTGCAGGATACTTTGCATCCAAGTTCTTTGAAACAGAATTCTTTCAAAACATAAAGAATAAGTTTAAAGAGAAGGCATCTGACGTACTATCCCTTATTGGCGAAAAGATAAGAACAGTTCTTAGTAAGATTCCCGTTGTTAAGAGCTTTGTTGCTGGAATTTCTAAGGTCAGCAGGGCAGAAAAGACTGAGGAAATTCCCCAGTTACAACACGGTGGCGTGGTTAAGAAAGCAGGTCTTGCTAAAATTCACGCAGCCGAGGTCATAGGACCAATAGATAAGGTCATTCCTTTTACAAATCGAAAATGGAGACGTGAACTTATTGGAGATGCTCTTAGTCAAATAGGCAAACTTAGTGGAATTAAAATTGGATTTAACAAACTATCTAAGTACTTAACAAAACAAGTTTTTGGAATCTTCTCCGCTATTGGGGCTAGGATAGGTAGGTGGAAACAGACCTACGAAATGTTTATGGCTCGATTTCCTATCTTTAGAGATATTAAAGAGTGGACAGGAGCGATGTATAAATTTATTTCTTCTCCTTTTAGGTTTCTCTTCAAAGTCCGAGGTTACACTTATGCAAAAGATATCATGAGAAAAGGAAGCCTCTTAGAACAGATGGTCCATATTCTAGCCACAACATACGTATCTACAATGTATCGATATGATTATCTTCTTGCATATCTTAGACAAGCCACATATCGACTTGGAATAATCGCACAATTAAAAGATCCCAGTGTCCAAGAACCATCTGGTCCTATGGGTTGGAGAATAGCAGGAAAGGTCACGGGGGGCCTATTATTTCTCCCTAGCCTATTAATCAAAGCTCTTCTTGGGTGGGGTGGACCTCTTAAACTATCTAAAAGACTCCTAAGAGGAAAACGAAGAACCACAATAAAGTCGCCCTTTTGGTACACTGCTTTGCCTGAGTCGTTTGAATCAGAATGGGGCCCAACACAACCCCAAACTATTAACCAAATTCTCGTTCTAGTTGGAGAATCTGGTCTTAAATTACTAAGAAAGAGAAAACAAGGACTTATAGGACTTACTTCTGGTATCACAACTGAAAGCAAACAAAAGGCGCTACCCTCGCCTCCTTACCCAACCCCTCTTCTCGTCACCGAAGCTGAACTCCATGCGCTAAGAAGCAAAAAAGGAACGATTATAGAAATTCTCTCAGAAATCGTGTCTGGAATTAGAAAGAAACTATCAGAAGAGAAAAAAACTCTTGCTAAAACCATTAGGAGCAAATTAGAAGATATTACGGGTGGCATTAAAAAAGACCTACTAAAAAAGAAAGAAACTCTACCTAAAATTCTTACAACCGTACTAACTCGTACTACATCTCCATTTTCTAAGAAAATCTCGGCTTTCATAACCGCAGCTTTGGATTTCTTCAAAAAGTTTGGAGCTCTTTCTAAGAGTCTAGCCAGAAAAGGCGGATCTTATTTCTTTAAGATACTGGGGGTTCTTGGTAGTCTTGCTAGTTCGGTTTTTGGTTTTTTGGGTTCGGTGGGTATGAGATTTCTTTCTTTAGCAGTTGGCAGATTCCTCCCTTCAGTTGGAAGACTTTTTCCTTTCGTTGGTAGATTCTTCCCTTTAATTGGAAGATTTCTTCCTTTAATTGGTGGTTTTCTTGGTAGATTCCTTCCTTTCGTTGTAGCAAGAATTCCTTTACTAACAGCCCTGCTTGGAGCTGGTAAGTTTTACAGTGAGCTTAGTAAGGAAGAAACGCCTAGAGAAAAAGCGTTTAGAGAAAAATACAATATTCCCAAAGCAGGAATGGCCGGGGTTAGTGCATTTAGCACTATAGGGTCCCTTGTTGGTCTAGATTTAGAAAAAGAAATGAAAGAAGCTGATGAGGCCATTTCAAATATTGATAAAAAGAGACAAGAATCCAATCAAATCTTTTTAGAAAAGAAAATTTCTCAAATGTCTCCTGCGGCTCGAGACGCCTTCGAGAAACAACTCAGGCAAACCGCCGCAGAAAGGGGCCCACAAGCTGCCGTCGAAGCTCTGCTAAAATTAAGACGGGATGGTTTATTGATTTCGAAAGATCAGAAACTATACGTAGCAGGTGAGCTTGATATAACGCCCATTAAAGAAAAAGCTAAACAAACTGTCCAGTCAAAAATTGAAGAAGCATCAGAAAAAGCCAACCAAATAATTTCAAAAGGAATAAAGATTACAGAAGATATCAAACATAAATTAGAACAGGAAGGAGTTGTAGAAAAGGTAAATAAGATAAAAGAACAAGCCTTAGACAAACTAAAAAGTAGCGCAGAAAAAATAAAGAAACTTAAGAAAGAAGGAGATATTTGGTCAGACTATCCATACGAACTAGGAATGCCTCCTGAAGAAGCAACAAGCGACAAAATTAAGAGAATTGCTGAGCGCCAAGCAAAGGAGGGATACAACATTGCTAAAGAAAGTATAGAAAAAACGTATAACGAACTTGTATCTGATACATACAAACAAATAGAGAAACTTTTTTCCATAAACATAAAACAAGCCTTTTCAGAGGGCTCAGAAAAAATCACAAGCTATCTAGATAGTTTATTCTCTGGGGTGAAAGACAAACTGACATCGATAATGGGGGAAATCTCTCCGGTTATTTCCAAGTTTAGTAATTTCTTAGACATAGCTCAAAGATTTATAGAAGAAAAAGCAACCCCATTTATAACGAGTCTACTCGAAGAAGGCAAAGCCCTACCACAAAAACTAGGGTTGAAAAAACCTAAGTCTCCATTAGAAAACATATTTGATACGTTAAGAAACCTTCCTCAGAAATTAGGAGCAAAAGAACCTAGTGCGTCTCCATTCGAAAACTTGTTTGATAAGATAAGAAACCTTCCTCAGAAATTAGGAGCAAAAGAACCTAGTGCGTCTCCATTCGAAAACTTGTTTGATAAGATAAGAAACGTTCCTCAAAAATTAGGGTTAGAACCTAAGTCTCTATTAGAAAACATACTTGATACGATAAGAAACGCTCCTCAGAAATTAGGGTTAAAACCCAAGTCTCCACTAGAAAACATATTTGATACGTTAAGAAATCTTCCTCAAAAACTAGGAGCAAAAGAACCCACTACGTCCCCAATAGAAGACTTAGAAAGATTCTTAGGCCTAAGAAAAACACCCTTAGAAAAAGCTAAAGAGAAGATCGAAGAAATAAGACTAGAACCCGTACTCAGAAGGTCCTCCGATTTTATATCAGATGTAGCAGATCTTGTAAAATCTTCAATAGAAAAAGGAACAACCAGAATCGAAGACATCTGGGCCCTAGCTAAGAAAGATCTATCTGAAACTGATATTCGGTCGGGTCTTTTGTACCAAATCATGCTTCAAGTACAAAGAGATTTCGTAATGGAGCAAATGCAAGAAGGGACAATTCCATTTCCCCAGGGCCTGTTTTCTAGTAGTCAATCAGCCAAGATTCAATCTGAGCAAATTCGAATACTACGAAACATCGAAAACAAACTAACTCCAAAGCCTACGGTTGAAAGTGGAGGTAGCAAGGAGGGAGGAAGTTCATCTACCTCAATCAACCAGAATATCTTAACTAACCAGATAAGCAACAATTCTATAATCAATCGTGGAGTTGCAAGAGAAAGTAAAGCAGGTATCCCGAGCCCAGCAGATGCATTGCAGTTTGGGAATCTAAGCGAGAGCTACATTCCTAGTATAGTGCAATAGAAAACTTCTAAGAAAGAGGTCTAAAAAACATGGTTCAAATACCAAAAATCATAGGCTTTCCTCCAGACCAGGTCATAGAAGGCCAGAATATGCTAATAAATTCTATTCCAATAATGATGCTTAAACCCTGTCTTCCTGAATTTGAAGCGGGAATACAGTTATTCAGATTAAGCCCTTCTATGGATAAGTACAACGAGAGGTTGAGCCAGTATGGATTTTCCTTTGGGGGTGATAATTGGATTAGAATAGCATTTAGACCAGAATCATTTACGGAAGATTTTTCTGCCGAGTACGGAGAAACATTCTTTTCAAAATTAACTGATGTGGTTAGTGGGGGCTTAGCAGATCTTGCCTATATACTAGGAACCAGAACCGCCGGTGAGGCCGGACGAAAAGTGGTTAGCCCAGAAAGTGCTCAAGGCAAGATAATCAGAGAAACAGAAGAACAAATTGCAAGAACGGCTGGTGAGTTCCTAGGCGAAAGCGCTGTAGAGAAGCTCAGTAAAGCGCTTCATATGGTTGGTCAGGCCCTAGCAGGACAAAGATTTCAATTTCCATTGGTTTGGAAAAACAGTGCCTTTTCTCCATCTTACGATGTCACGATCACCCTCTATAATCCAAAACCAAAAGATCCAGAATCTACCAGGAAGTACATAGTTGGACCCTTAGTAGCATTATTACTATTCACGGTACCCCAATCCGAGGATGGTACCATGTATAGTTGGCCATTTTTGTGCGAAGCTAAATGCCCAGGAATCTTCTATCTTCGAGCCGGTTGTGTAACCTCCGTCAATATTACGAAAAACATAGAGCAATATACCGCTTATAACCAACAATTGGGCATCGTAGAGGTAAGAATTAGTCTCAGATCTTTGTACTCAGTTCTAGTCGATTGTGGGTCTACTCTAGGAGGAGCTCTTCCAAGACTCCACGACTATGTCGAAGTCATGAAAGAAACAAAAGAAACCCGCCCAGTTCATAGTCTTGGATCTTCACCTAGTGATCAAAGAGGAGGAAAAGGAGGCCGGTTAAGCCAGTTAGGGGCTTCTGCTCAACCCTTAACTAGATCTTCTGATTTTAACGAGGAGCCAAAGAGCAGAGTATCTCCACAGGACCAAGCCATAGCAAAGTTATTTTAATGTGCTTGGGAGTCCTATGGTTTTTTCGTGCTATTGGGAGTGGGGAAGAAGCATAGCTTATTCCTACAATATAGAACCAAGTACAACGCAATAAACCATCGGAATAAAGCCATTGTTTGGGAACTTATAGTATAGCCCCTAGGGTATAAGGCTAAGAGAAGATCTGTACAGAGTTCATCGATTTGTTGCTTAAAGTAAATAGGTTTCTTTGAAGTTTTAACTGATAGCAATCTTCGAGTAAAATCTAACATTTCTGGATTGCAAAATAGTCGATAGTCTTTAATCTCAGAAAATAACAAAGACAAAATAATTTCTAACTTATCTGTATAGGCGTGGGTTGATAATTTCTGGATAGATTTTCTCGCTAAATCAATTCCAATTCCAGTTCTATTCTTAGCCTGAATCAACGCTTCCTCGTCTATCGATGAGTAAATTGTAATCCTTTCCACTATGCTTCGAATAAAAGCTTTTCTTCGAACCTCGTTTGTAATATCTACCTGGATACCGAAAGGAGCCTGCTCTGGACTATAATCGGTTGTGACGGTGGTTCCAAGTTTCTTCCTTTGAATATCATAGTACATAGCCAGAAACGATTTCAAAGAAATTGACACCCTAGTTCTAGTCTCCCTCACAAGAAAACTAAACAGATTCGCACCCAAGATCCTATCTTTCTTGTTCAAGAAAGTCTTAAATTCTAGTTCATACTTCCTAGAGATTTCGGAAGCTAAGTGGTCTAAGGCTCCACTAATACCTCCTTTCTTTCTAAAGAGATGGGTTTTAGGAATGAGTTGTAAGGCGAGGGAAAAAGCATCTGGGTTACAGTACTTAAGGCTCTTATGCAAGAAATTCGAATAATGTAAAATTACAAGTAGAAGCAGCGAAGTCTTATACATGCTCATATCACCAACTGACAAAAAAGAGCCAGCCAAAGAAACTAAAAGATAAGAATCTGGATTTCGTTCTAGTTTCCAATGTTCTTTAATTTTACTTCCAGCAAAAAAGGAATCCATCGAGTTGAGGATAGCCGAAGGACTAATTCCTAACTCCCTAGTAAGTTGCAAAGAAAATTCTCTAAACTTTGGGTAGAAACACGCTCCAGATAAAGAGGCAAGATCCGATGCAGCTTTCTTAACAATTAAGATTCGTACATTTCTTTGGGTCGATATAGGAGAAGAAACAATTTTTGTAATTAGATCAAGCATCTTTTTTTGACTCTCTCTTTTCTATATGTGTGTAGTCTAGCATATGTATACTGTACATAAAAGTTCTTACGATTTAACTTGGCTAGATAATACGGTAATCGTTATGTCACTTTCTGTAAAATATAAGAACTCAGGAACATATTCTAACAGTTCCTGCTCGGATAAATCCTCTAGAGTATAATTATAAAAGATATTGCATCGTGGTTCAATAAGCCTAACGTGCTCCACCCCATCTATGTTATGACAGACATCAATAATTTCAGATCGAAACAGGCTTTTCTGAATTCCGAAACGAGACTTAAAGGACTTAACCAAAGTTTCCTTCACAGTAGGAATCAATAGAACCTCCGAAACTGGAGACAGAGGTTCCCTAACAAGTTCCAAAGAAATCTTTAGAGGAATCGTAAACTCTGGAACTACCCACCCTAGATCACCGAAAACGTATTTCTTCTTTTTACTTCGTACGTACACAATGTCATCTACCTTTGGCTGTATGAAGCTCCATTGCATAGTTGGAGTTACTTGCTCTAGCTGAGCGATCATATCTTTCTTACCTTGCCATGGTCCACCCTCAGCGCCCGAGACAATGTAACGATCTCCTACGGTTCCGCTTGAAGGAACTTGCTTTAAGTCCATATCCAACACATCTTGCTGTGTAACTCGATTGTATTGCATATTTCGCATAGTACCATAACAATTCGCAAATTTTAAGTTTACGAAATCAGTTAACATCCTGTACTTAGAAAATGTTGCGCTCTTTAAGAGTTTCTGAATAATATTTAGCTCAAAAGCCTTCTTGTCGATGGAATCATAATAAGATTTTAGAATAACAGGAACATCGTAGACGATGATTTTTGACACTAGATAGTTCCTCCTTCTTGTTTTTTATTGTAGTATGTACTTAGTTCCAATAGCTAACTTAGACCAATCTCCTAGCGAGTAGTAAGAACCGAATGGAACATCCCAGTAAACAAAGAAATCAGAACTTGGAATTTGCTCAGTTTTAGTCCCATCCTGAGTTCTGTAGGTTATTCGGAGATTAACTCCTGTTGATTGGTCTAGAACAAAAACGGTATTAGAATTATCTTCTTGCGTTTCTATGAAAAGGACAATTGGAAATACATCCCACGTAAAAGGAATAGTAACGGGAGAGGTAGAATCGAGAACATAACTCACTAATTCCTGTATTACTGGAGTAATATCAATGGTTAGTTCGATACTTGTGGTTGCGTCATTAAAAACAACCTCTTTCTCTACATAGGTGCTGGTTTTACTTCTAGAAATGAAATCTTGTGGAGAACTAAATAAATCTGGATGAGAACTCAGCTCAGCTCGGATTCGAAAAGTAACTTTTCGGTCCTCTTCCACTAAATCTTGGTCTAAGTTATTGCCCCCTGAGATAGGAACTAGGTCTATGGAATCAAATTTAGGAGTTGCTTCTTGAACTTTCATATTGATCTCGGCTTTTGTTAAATCTTGTATCCAAGACCAAGTGTAGCGAATATATTCGGTCGAAGTTTGAATCACTTCTTTCAGTCCTGTTGTTGCTTGGGTCCAACCCCTGTTGACACCCCAGTCAGACATGGAGCACGCAAGATTTAGAGAACTTCCATCAAACCAAAACACGTTGTTAAGATTATCCTCTCCAGCTGAACTATAGGCCATAGCGCCACCGTATCTAGAGTTCGAGCAACTAGCACCACCAGCAATTCTATCTAAAAGGGTCCCAATAAAACTTGCAGATCCGGAAGAAACTAATGAAAATTCCTCCATATCAAAATAATATTCATCTCCCGTTCCATCAGTTATTCCTCCAAATAAAGTGCAAGTATAAGGACTATCGTACACGTATGACCCAGCTCTGCTAGCTTGTAAAGATCCCCAATAAGATCCCACTCCTTCAGATCCCGCATACAAAACCTCAATATCCGATACATTCGCCACAATACTGGTAGTATCAAAAAATTGTGTCACTCCCCCAATAACAAAACAATCTCCAACATAACTTTCAGCCGCGTTAGAAATACCTCTCGCATATGAAAGAGACGCCGTACTGGTAGTTAGCGTTCGATCATCATAGAGATCCAAAACCACGTCCGTAAATAATGAGTTATCTACTCTAAAACCACCAACAACAGTAATCTTACCATACGCAGTAGTAAAAGAAACTGGCCAAAGAAGGCCATTACTTAAACTAGTAGTCCATGTAGACCAAGTATCATCTGGCAGATAATAGAACGTTACTTCTAAAACTGAGTCGGTTAGATCTGGAACCGTCGTGAATGCACTAAAAGAATCAACCCAACTATGTGATCCACCAATAAAAACCGCCTCGGAGCCTCCAGAAATGCATGAGGCAGTCCCAGCAAGTCTTCCACCCCAGTATAGGTCATTGTTTGTAACCAAGACCTCTTTAGTGGTAAAAGATATGATAGAGAGTCGATTAAAAGAGTAGCCACCTAATTCTGTGCATCCTCCATGAAAAATCCCAACATCGTACCAATGGACAGTCTGGACTTCTTCCGCTCTCCATAGATTTAATGGCCCAATATTGTATTCTCGGCCGTAAGGGGCTCCAGAAAAACGAAACCCCAAAGTGCTGCTCGATTGAACTCGAAAAGTGCTTCTCATCACAGGAAACAAGTCTACAGATAATCGAAAATTTGTAAGGGCTTTCGTTACTAGTTCGGAACTAATAATGGAAGTTGAATCCTCGACTACTAGAAAACCAAAATTAATCTCAGCTTGAATCTCTTCTCCTGTAATAGCCCTAGGGGTTGGAACAAGGTCAATATTGGTAAAAGATGTTTCAAAGAATTCGTCTGACCCCTCGCTAAGTTCAATTTCTGAGTTCGTATCCAAGAATTTAATCTTGCAAAACCACTTATAAGAATAATCTTCATTCGTTAATTCTGGAAGCTCATTTTGGTCTCTTTTCACATTAACTCGGAACTTTGTGGGACTTCCAGAATATGTAACAAAAGATATAAGGCCTGACTCATAATCCGGATTTTGATATATGACATTGGGACTTATGATTTGATTTTTAAGAGGAAGAAGATACTTGAACTGGTTAGACCTAGTACTGAATACTCCTGCAAAGATCGAAGTGTAGAATTCTCCATCAATTTTAAATACCTGATCGGAAGGAATAAAGAAAAACTCGTTACCAGGATCTAGACCAAAAGTAAAGTTAAAAGCAAGCTTCTCAGTCCTAAAAGGAACTAAGGTTTCTTGCATCTTAGACGTGATGATATCGTATGTTTCTGATTTCGCAATTATGTATTCTTGGATATCATTTATCTGAGTATCAGATCTTTTAAGAATAGGAATACACTGATCATAAGAGGTTTCTCGATCCACAACTTGAAGATTCTTATAGTCATTCGTAGAAACAAGCTTAAAAATAGTGCTTATATGTTGAAGAGAATTATAGCGAACCGTTTCTAGATCTTCTTCATCTTTCCCACCAGAACTAGGAAATGGATTCCCTACCATCAAAGATACGGTCCTAGAAACGGGACCATCTTGAACCTTAACTTGGCTTTGTAAACTAGTTATAGAATATGCTGGAACATTACCCATGGATCCCATAGTTTCATAGATCTTAACTCGGACTTTAGATCCAGGGGGAGGTTGTTTTCCTATAAGAGAGTTGCCAAAAAAGATTCGAACTAGTTTTTCATTTCCCCCAGTAGAAACTCTTTTGTAGACAAAACCCTCGCTATCTGATAAAAGAAGAAACAAACTACTATACTTCTTATAAGGAATCCAAGTTGCCGAACCGGTTTCTAAGACCTCAACCTCAACATCATATAATTGATTAGAATATAAGAAATCCATCGTTAAGAATTGGTATGGTTTTATATCAGAGGGAATTGTGGTAAAGTAAACTTTCTCATCTAATTGTTTAATAGAAGTTGAGAATATAACGTACGGAGCATCATTCGTGGTGGTATCTAGAACAAACGGCAAAGATTGAGATTCAGATGTATCTGGATCTATCTCGGTTACACTCTTGGGGTAGCCTCCAGAAATTTCTATTAGAATATCTTTAGGAATTCGAAATACAATGTCGTTCGAATTGTATTGAGAGGTAACAGCGGTTCCTTTTGGAATTTGAATTGTAATCTGAGGTGAAGCAAAATCTAATCTTAGAGCAATGTTTAGTTGCGTTTCGCTATAATATGCATTTTTAGGAGAGTACGCAACAAATGCTGCCAAATTATAGATGCTCTCTGGCAGCTTTGCTTGGGTAAGAAAAAACTCTCTGTACGAAACCAAAGAATAAAAAAGCTGGTTAATAGATAGTTCAGATAGAATCTTACATATAGAATAAATGACCGGAGTCTTAGAAACATCAATATTCTCAACTTCTAAGTAACTTTTTACATAGTCCCTAATGTAAGAATAGATTGTATCTTTATTTAGTGCAATCTCCTCGCTAACTAGCGAGACAGGAAAAGTTTTGTCAGACACAATTCTTTCTCCCCCTAGTTTAAGAAAACTTATGGAACTTTCATTTTACCTCTTTTCTACATACTACAAGCATCTGGGTTCAAAGATCCAGTAATATCGATATCTAAATCTGCTATCTGCTGAGTTAAAGACCCAGAAGAAAAATCAATAGTAAAAACAGAGCTAACATAATTGCTGGTTCCAACGGGTTTTCGGACCATACCACAACCTTTATCCAGAGAACGACTAGCCTGAGAACTAGAAACTGCCCCTAACCCATAAGGCTGAGAGGAAGACAAGAAACTAAGTTGTAGCAATCCAGATGCAATTTCTCCAGTTGCGAAAGAAATTTCATCCATGTAACTATAAGTCCAAGAACTAGATCCAGTTAAGGCCCCTAGCAAGTAAGAAGAAAACCTATTGCTCATGCTCCTAGTAATGCAAGCTAAAGATAAAGATCCCATCTGTTGCACAGAGGTATAGTTATTAACAAACTTCTCACAAGTCGAAAGATACAAAAGATTAGGGCTTACACTACTTACACCCCCAAGAATGTAAAAAGATGGATTAGAATCATAATCAAAATTACAAGCAATGGCATGTCCAGCTCTTGCTCCTAAACAAAGATTGCCAAATGCAGTGCTTGAAGACCAGATACCAATCTTAGAAATATTACTTAGAGTTGTAGTTCCAGAGCCTCCCACGCCCCCACAATGGAAACCAATCTCATTGGTGCCAGGAGAGTACATTTGGGCAGCAGCCCATTTAGTGGTAGCGGTGAGAAGTGGGTATCCAGAACTCACAACATAATTGGAATTAAGTTTCTGCCCAGTGGTTGTAGAAACCGTCCCACTTGAATCGGAACTCCCGCCAAGCAAAAGAACTATATCGGAATAAGTTTTATTTGTAGCTGCCAACCCGTACCTAGTACCTCCCGAACTAGCAAGAGTCCCTGTTTTAGATTGGGTATACAGATTATAAGTTGTGAAATTCCAGGAACTAGATGACTGAATCCCCGGATGCACAAACTTTGTGTAAAGCATATCAAGATCTAAAACAAGGATATTCTGAGATAGAACCATTCTAATGGTTTCTCTTGAAAGACCAAGTACAAATTGCTTCCTCCCACGACCAATCTCAGAATAGTACGTTGGATCAGCAAAACTTGGTGTGATTGTTTCCTGGCCAGAAGCTAAATTTCCAGCATCTTCAATAAATGCATACTTGGCGCTTTGTAAGGAAAAAGAAACAATATCTTCTTGATCTTTAGCTTGGGGAGCATAGTAATTAAGCCAGAAGAATACTCCCCCATCCGCAACGCTAGTTGGTTGCCAAGAGACAGTTGCTGACATATCAGAAAGCTGGGCTAGGTGAAAGTTGTTACATTGAAATGGGTCTACTAAGATGGTATCTGAATATTCTCCTATATATTGCCCATAGATTGCGCAGACCCGAATATACTGAGGTTTTACCTTGTTCCTTACTATGTATGAGGTATCGGGTATGAAATAAGTATTCAAAGCAGTTTGAAAGTCAGGATCTTCAGCAACTTGAACTTTATAAAGACTCGCCCCAAGGACTGGGTTCCAAGATAAAGAAATACTTCCATCAGAAACTTGAACTGAGGCTTGAAGATTCTCAACCCTCCCTAAGCCAAGAAACAATCTAGTGGGTTGGGCTGGAGTGACTGCAAGATCGGTTTCTCCATTCTGAGGAGTCTTAGATGTTATAAGTGCGTATCTTTCAACCAAAGGAACAAGAGGAATGGTGACAGACGTTTCTTCTATATTCTCATACTTAGATAGATAGTTTTGAGGAGAAACGGAGGTGGAATCTGAGAGGTATATACAGTAGGAAACTTTGCTTTTAGAATCTAGTATGGGGTCCCAGAATAAAGTTACCGTCTTAGCTTGCGTATTATAGACTGGATCTTTAAGGGAGGGAGAAGGGGGAGGAGAAATAATAGGACTTAGCATCATCGTTTTAAGATTCATCGTAATTATACAATCCCACGAATAAGTGAACAATTTCTGGGTACCTTGTAAATAGATGCTCAGTTGGAAATGAAGGTTTCCATCTGGAAAGTAACTATAATGAGGAGTAAGAATTGTAAATTTCTTATCCCCCGCAAAGTTAATAGATCCAAGAGTCTTATTCCACTCTTTGACGAATAGGGTGGCAGTTGTCTGGTTGAAAGTTGGTTCTGTGGTGTCATACATGGCATCGATAACTACGGTGCCATCTTGATTCCTACTAATATGAATCTTACTAACCGATAAAGCATACTCTTGAGGGTAGAAATTTTGCATAGAATCAGGAGATAGTTCTATTTCAATATCTGTAACTTTGTACGAGTACTCACAACACCCATTTACATAATCAAAGCTAAGATCAAAGGGAAGAATATACTCATCGTTATCATCCAGGGCAACAATCTGCGACCCTTGAGATAAAGATGAAGGTTTAGATGTGATATCTATTTGTACACTTCTAAGAGGCAACCAAGCAGAGTCGGAACTGGTTCCATCTACATAGTTACAAGTGCTGGATAAGTAACAAAACACGCTGTTTCTATGAATTGGAGTTGTTTTGGCGATTACATACGAGTCAGAAAATGGAAAATCTTCCAACAAAGAAGGCATATTCTCAAAATCAAGATTCGTAACCAATCTAGACAACTCGGTTATACTATCAATAGCTTGGCGCCTGGTAATTTCTGGTAGCTCAGCGTCTTCTCCACCACTAGCAGGAAACGGATTCGTAATAGAGAATTCTAGAAGTTGCAATTCCTGGGTTACTGGATCTTGAACAAAGATTCGATCACAGCTCTTTATTGAACCGGCAATAACATTTCCCGCTGACCCCATGGTCTCCTCAACGGTAACTCGGACAGTAGATCCAGGCTGGGGTTGTTGACCGAGAAGGCTATTGCCAAAATAGATCTTAAGATTATTTCCAGATCTTCTAACTACGTATCCCCGATCATAAGGGGACATAAGGAATAAGCTATAGAATTCTGTATATATCTCTGGTGTGGATGATCCAGGGGGGATAATAGAAACCTCTATACGTGAGGCCTGATCAGTTAGTGGAACCGAAATGCTCCAGAATTCATACGTTTGGATCTTTTCTTCTACTTGAAACTCATGGACTGTTTCTCGAACCTGTTCCACATCTACTAGGAAATGAAAGTACTTGACTCCAGTCTCTGAATTCGTTGAGTATCTGACAGGAATAGAATATATTCTATTTTGATCATGGACTTGAATAGATGCCGTATTGTTATTTGTCACGGTAATACGGCAAGAATACATAGAAAGAAACTCAACATTTGATGCATAGAATTTATGCTTTTCAGGAATAACGAAACTTATACTACTTCTACTAAACATAAAAGGAACGCTAAATAGAACCTTTGCCCTTGCCTTAGATGCTGGCTTGGGCGAATAACCAAGTAACAAAGCCAAGTTTCTTATGTTATCCGACGAAAGAGCCTTAGTAAGATAAAATTCTCGATAAGCAGACGTAGAATAAAAATTCAGGTTGCTAATAAGAACGGATATTATGTTGGTAAAGTACGCCAGAAAATTTGACTTGACCCAATCAATATTCTCAATTTCGTTCTGTTCTTTAAAGAAGTCAATTATCTGCTTTCTGATTCTATCTCTAGAAGAATAAACTAATCCATCAATTTTGTTTGCCAAGTTCTATAACCCCTCTCTCATGTAAGTGAAAAGTCCTCTTCTCTCCCCTAATTGGAAATCAAAGGGGTGTGTGTTCCCGGTAGAAATATATATAAAGTTCTAGGTCAAAAAAATATACAAAAAATAAATCTTTGTAAAGAATCTTAGACGTTTAGAAGGTAAAGACCAGAAACAGAATCGAATTTTCGATTTAGCTCTGAAACTACAGATTGGTTCTTGTCCATAATAACTAGTAAAGATTGGGCAATATCCAAAGGATACAACTTTTTAGTGTATTCTAGAAACATGTACACATCAGTAACCTGAGGTTGGATTTGCTCTTCAGTTATACTCTGTTCTGTTTCCGCCTTTAATTTTGTAAACGTAATGTTGGTTTGGGTAGAACGTTCTACACCAACAACCTTTAACAAGGGATAATTAGCACCTTCTGGTTGTATTGGATGAATACAGTACGGTTTAACTAGATCAAAAACATAAGGCTCAAATCCAAACTCAGTCGGAATAACAAAACTGGTATCTCCTCCCAGATCTTGGTATCCACTCTCTTCCGCAGACATCTGGGAATTGGTTTCCTCGATATAAAAAACAGGCACCAATAGGAACTTCTTCCATTTCAATCCTGATAAAGATCCAATCCTTTCATATGGCCCTGACATAAGAGACTGGTCTTCCCACACCGTCTTATCTATATCAATATTATAATACGTAACAAAGAAAGGAATGGCATGCTTTGCATAGTACTTATAGACTAGATAAAAATATTCTTCTATGTACTTGGAAATTGAATGGTATAGTTGCAAGTATCCAAGCTCCTTTACATAAAGAAAGAAAGAGTCTTGTTATTTCTTATTGAGTTGGTAAGAAAGTTTCTTAGAGGAAGATACTCCGGTTCCTCTTGAAATTCTTGCGACAACTGGGAGTAATTTCTTCCTAGATTTGTCTGCGAATTCCTGAATTACAAGCTTAGAAGATAGAGGAATAGAACTAACATCGAGTTTCGCAGAAAGACCAGAAATATCATAGTTTATCTGGTTGCTTAGATCATATAAGTACTGGAGAACAAACTTGCCTTGTGGGAAAATTAAACTAACTCCCTTCACTTTGTATGAAACTGGGTCAACAGCCGGTCTCCATCTGTTAGGTATGGTATGCATTACGTCAAATCTATCTACTAATTGCATATCCTTTTGAGTAATCGCATAATCTATTAAGCCTGAGTGAGCAACAATGGGATTTACTATCAAGAGGCTACAGTAATAATAATTTGGGGAAGAAGATTGGCGACCGAGGACAGAAAGCGCTAAGGATCGTTCCTCTTGAGGGATAAACATTATTAACCTAGAAGCTACAACCTTCTTCTTAAAAAAGCCTTTTTGAATTTTTAGAAGAAAGATTCCGACCTCATCTATGTAAGTGGTTGCCATTGATGTATTTTTCCTCCGCTTACTTCTTTAAATTGTACCTTGCCTAATGAAATTAAAATAAGATTCCTCGGTAATAGCCACCTTTAGATCTTTAACTTGCTTTCTGTATTCCACCGTTATGGTCACAATGAAACCTTTCCGGTTAGGCAGATAAGAAATATCAATCTTAGAAATATTAGCCCTAGAATCGAAAGCCAGAAGAGAGTACTTAATTTCTTCTTCAATGGCTGAGCGAGTATCATCATCTGCTGGTTCAAATAGATATTTGTAAAGATTCGATCCAAAACTAGGATCAAATAGGTACGTCCCCCTAGGGACAATTAATATGTTGCTCCATGAGGATAAGATGACATCTAGATCATTTATCTTTCTAAAGTCTCCAGATGGAGAAATCTGGTGAACATAGTCAACGAGAATATCTTTACGACCAGCAACATTCTTTCTGAATCGATCTAGGTCTTTAATCATGTTTGGTTCTTACTTTATGCCCTCTCTCTATCTTTTCTCAGATTGAGATTTTTGTATTTGCTTTCTAGTATCTATGATGATAGACCCAATCTTTTGTACTTAAGATTAGAAGAGTCACTCAAAGCTTTTAGTTCTGCCTTTTCTCGTTCTTCGTCCAGCTTTACTTTCAATTGCAGGATATCGTAGAATCTCTTAACTGGCATTGCCATAATATCTTCGTAAGGTTGATGAAGGAGCTCCATCATTGCAAAGATATTCTCATTGAGAACTTTCAGGTAACTCATCACGGGGTTCACTTTCTTCGAGCCCCGACCCAAATACCATCCGAAAAAACTGTGAGACTAGATCAATATTCGATACTTGGATTTCCCCACAAGCTACACACTTGCTCCTAAATTTTAATTCGATTCCATACTTACCAAATTCATCCTTGTATTTATTAAAGATAAGTTTTCTATCAGGACTGGGCAAAGAAATGTAAGCAGAAATAATATCTTCCCTTGCTGTGTACTCATCCGTGGATCCAGAATCCAAAGTCTCCACGATTTTCTCTATAACAAGGGTTTCCGTTACTAGGTCTTCCATCATTTTATCAGGATAAGCATAATTCTTGGTTGCGTCTTCTTCCATGAAAATAGTTGGTTGTCTAAGAACGACAGTTATATTTGGACTGCTCGTTAATTGAACAGAAACCCTCTTTTGTAAGATACTCATCCCAGCCGCTTCAACAGGCTGGCCTACCTTAACATTCTCATTGTAAGGAGTCACAGAAAAGGCCTCAGCCAAATTAACAGAAACCGAATAATCTTTCCCGCAAGAAGTACAAGTTAGGTCATAGTTCCTAATATCTCCATACGTCACATGATACAAACCATATAGAAGAGCATCTCGATCTTTCAAGGTAACGTTCTTCGTAAAAGCCGAGTAATCTCGAATATGATCTGGTTTCCTAACAATGCAATCCCAAAGAGTTCGGTTTAGAACTTCTACAAGTCGGTTTGGAAGTTTAAAACTTCCTTTTAATCTCTCTTCATCCTGGACCGTCATTGTCCTCACTGAGAAAGTTTGAAGAGTTTGAGGAACAATGACATCATATTCTGGATATACAAGAGTTCTAAATCCTTTAAATAGCGGCATTTTTCTAGTTTCTCCTTTCTTCTTTATACAAAAATCGAAAAAAGAATCATCGTTTTTTGTTCACACAGTTATTTCTTCTTTGATTTTGTTTTGGCTCGCCTAGCTTTATAGCCAGCAACTCGGCCCATAGAAGCACAGAAGGCCCAGGGATCGGACACTTTGTCTTTCATTTTACTGACACAGGTTCGAATCTTTCTTTTTCTACCTCTAGTCATTGTCATAAAGGCTTTCTTTACACTTTTCTTAGTCCACCCTCTAGGGAGACTCGACCAAGCTTTACTTTTCGCCTCTAGAACTTGAGACTCGCTTATCTCTTCTCCTTCCTCTTCCTTCGAAGCACCAGAAATCATATTCAGTAAGAATCGAAGCTTATCTTCAAGTCTTCTTCTTCTCGCCATCAGCATATGGGCGCATGGACGAGGAAGGTCTGATCCAGAACATAAAGACTCAGTTTTATTCAAGTAAGAAATCTTCTTTAATTGAATACTAATATGTGCCTTTAAGATACATTCTGCTAGTGCATCTTCATCCTCTCCCGCAGACTCCTGGCAGGATCGATATAAGGGTTCAAGTTTAGAATCTAGTTCTTGGTAGCATTTGTAAAGAATAATTGTAAGAAGTGTTTGATAAGGAATCTTATCAGGATTCTTAATTAATAGAACCTTATCCGCTACGGTTTCAAAAGAATTGGAAAAAGATTCAGACTTTATTCCGCTTTCAAACACTTCTTTGTTACCATCAATTATAGAACTTATTGTTTCTAGCAATGTTTTTCGATACTTCTTTAAAGCCGCAATTGATTCTGCTAGCTCAGACAGAGACTTTCTATACTTCTGGTCAGAAAGAACTTTCTTATCTTTTGACCTAAGTTTCCTAAACTGGTCTAGCAATCTTTCTTCTTCCCGAAGAGCTAAGCCTAGTTCCATGAACAAAGTGGCTTTGCTAAGCTTAAATCCGCCACCTAGTTTAACTTTTGAGAAGTTCATAGACTCGGAAAGAAACTTCTTGCTCGTGCTTGCTCCATGTAAGCAGACCAAGTTTTCTCGTAGATTTAAGCTAGTTTTCTGGCCTATAACTTTTGAGTGTGCCTTAATAAAAGACTTAAATTTTTGCAAGATAGCTTCCTGCAACATATAAGATTCAGATAGAAAATCGATTGGAACTGGAATCTTCTTTCTACTCATAAGATAGTAAAGAATCTCAGCATCAGATGCATCTTCCAAAATGTACTTCTTCGCTTGTGGGTTCTTTGTTATATTAGAAAGAACAGATCTTGCCGTTACTAGAAATCGAATCGTTTCCTGAATTTTTTGCTTAGGACTTGTAGAACTCATAGCTTTGTTTCCTCTCTTTCTTTAGTAAGAAGTAACTGGAAAATAGTTACATTCCAGTTTGTATACGAATCTTATCTAATTGGAGCCTTGTTGCAGTTAGTTTCTTCATGGTTGAAACTATTTCTTTCTGAATCTTTGTTGAGCATGCGCTGGGATCTTTGGCTTTGGTACATTTAGGTAGCGAAGATCTAAGAGCATTAACTTGGTCCGTTAAGGCTCTAACTTTATATTCCTTTATGCATCGATCTGGATCTGGGTTAGTCCTACATGCTTTGGCGGCTTGGGAAAACTTCTTCTCGTAGACATATTTTGCTATCTTCACAATAGCCGCAGCAACAGGTAGAGCAATTCCAACAGTTGTAAGTGTAGAAAGCGCTCCCCCTAAAGCCCCTACTGAAGCTCCAGAACCAACCAAAGCTTTGGCTAAGCCTCCAAGACCCCAAGCAGTCATTGCTTTTCCTGCGCCAGCCATAGCAATTGCACCTGGTTTTTGCTCAGGTGGGGCAGCCGCAGCAGCTAATTTTTGTTGCATTCCTGCCACTTGGGCCTTGAGTAATTGGATCTCCTTTTGCCCGTTTTGAATTTGTTTCTGTAAATCCTGGATTCTTGTATTAATGGCATCCTTCTCAGCTGGTCTCTTTGCCACTGCTAGCTGAGATTGAAGCTGGTTCTTTCTTGCCTCAAGTTGTTTAACCTCAGCTTGTTTCTTTTGGATAGCCGTCTGCTCCCGAAGTAATTTCCTAACTATTGGATAATTGCGAGATGAAACCCCAAACAAAGAGGGTGGAATAAAAGATACCTCTTTTTCTTTTAGTAACTTAGAAAAAGGAGGAGAAAAAGATATAAATGATAGCAGAAATACTTCTTTTAGAGGTTCATTTTTAGACTTTTTTACTTGATCCAAAGACCCAGTTAAGTAGAATTCAAGAAGTTGTTGGTCTGAACATAAAGCAACGAACTCTCTAATTTTAGGGTTATGTTTATTCTTAACAAAAAGATACTTTCTTAATCCATACAATATAGCTGTAGTATATAGAAGAGATTTATTATCGGAATGTTCCATTCTATCTCTTTGTCTCCCTTATATTTGTAAAAGAAAACTCGCTTTAACAAAAAAAGAAAGGGTAGAAATTCAGATTTTTCTACCCTTTTCTTACTAAGAAAAAAACAAATAAGTGGAAAAAATACTTTACATCATTTTTCTCATCTTGTTTCTAATTTCTTTGATCTTAGCCTGAATTCTATTCGCACACTTCTTAGAATTCCTAACCTTTCCACATATCGCTATGGATCGTCTTAACTGAGCCTCTCTCTTTCTTAAGGCATCCACCTTGTACTTCTTTATGCATATAGATTTCTCTGCGCCCTTCTTCCTAGAACATGCCTTTGCAGCTTCGCTAAAATAACGATCATATACCTTCTTGCTAGCATAGATAATAAGAGCTGCCAACGCCACTCCCGCAACCATGTAAGCAGCCGGACCCAAGGACCTAATCTTCGACACAATGTCATCGGGGTTTACTTGGGGAGAATTTCGGACAGCATCAATTATGTCCTCCATACCCTGCCTGGCCTTAGCGGCATAGTCGGATACCATTTTCGAAATTTCGCTGCTGCTCTTACCCGCCTTAGCGCCTAGATTCGAAATAAACTCTTTAGCACTAGAAACGGCACTACCAATGCTAGGAAGACCACCCTGTTCAGACAATAACGTCTTCGCATAATTAGCATACTCAATTCCAACACTGGGGTCAAAACTTAAAGATGCTTCTCGAATAAGCATAGCAGCCAGATCTTTTCGAATCCTCTTTTTAGTTTCGGATAACTTAGTAGGAGTTAAGTTGGGAAGTTTCTTTCCTCTCTTCTGAAAGAAGACTCTGGCTTCGCTAAGTTTCGAAGACAGACCAAAAGATCTCAAAGGAACCGCTGAGGATATAGTCTGAATAATTTCCTTTTTCTCCTTTCCCATCTCAGAAGGAAGAATTTGATTCAGAATATGAGATGCTTTCCTTGAGAACTCATCTAAAAGAATCAGCTCCCGAATATAGTTCTTATCATTTGGTACAATCTTGCCAGTTGTCACCATTTCAAGCAACTGGTAATCAGATAACTCATTTAGGACAAGATTTTGAACTTGTTTCTTTCCTCTTGGAGTTTTTGCTTTTTGTGAAAGATATGAAGCGAGCTCCTTCCTAACCAAAGTCAATAGAAGAAGATTTTCTTTAATTGCATTCATTACTAAATTTACCTCCTTACACATTTGTTAAAAAATTCTCTATCTTCAGACAGTTTTTTGTTAAGTTTTTTCTCTTAGTTGTCATGTCCTTTTATCCATTTCTCAGTAAATATTTTGGGGAAATTATCAGTCTGAGATCAATCCCCCTCTACCAACTACCATCTCTAAGATCTGGTAATCTGTGAGTTCATTAAGAATAGTATCCTGAAGTTTCTTCTTTTTAGTTCTAGCCTTTGGAAAAGAAGCTATAGATTCCAAAGAACGCTTCTAGCATGAGCTAGTAATAATAAAATTTCCTTATTAACATTAATGTGCATTTTAGTTCTTTCCCCTTATCTCTTTTTCTTTGCAGGGAACCCGCCTTTCAAAAAGCAGGCTTCCCTCAAGCAAAGTTAAAAATGCTAGTAGGATCTGCCACCTTAGAAATTGCCAGAGAATGGTCTGTTTTCGGCCAATTTTTTGTTAAGTTTGTCTCTTAGTTTAGCTATCCTTTTATCAATTTCTCGGTTACACTTTGGGGGATTGTCAGTTCTCACGCATAGTTGTCTTGCTTTCTCAAGATCCTTGATTTGTTTCTGGAGTGTTTCAATCTCGTATTTCCTAACACAGCTTTCATAAGCTCTTTTTGGCAGCCCCTCGCATTTTGACTTTTCTACAGCTCGAGTGATGCGTTTTACTCTCGAAATAATCCATATAACAAATGTTATATAAGCTGCAAGAGGAATAATATTAAGAAGTTCCGGATTATGCCTTATCACGTGAAAAACAACATCTATGCCTTGACCAGTTTGTTCTACAAGATCTTTCAGAAAATTGAATACACCCCCAACACCCTCTTGTTCTGCTAAAAGACTAGCCTCCTGAAGGGAGAAAAGGTCCTCACTTCCTAAAGTTTTTTTGGACCGACTCAGACATGGTTTTCTGGAGCTTTGCCCTTAGTTTAGCAATCTTTTTCTGGATTTCCATATTGCACTTCTGAGGATTTCTGGTCTTAGAGCACAGTCTCGCAGATGACTGAAGCTGTTTAATTTCTGCCTGGATGGCTTGGGACTTGTACTTTCGAACGCAAGCATCAAAGGCTTTTCCTCTTTGTCCCCTACATGCCCTTGCAGCCTGAGAGAAGAATCTTCGATATATTTTTGTACCAGCATATAGAAGAGTTCCTGCCAAAGCCGCAGCCCCAATTCCACCAGCTAAAGCGGGATTAGTTTCAATCCACTTCTGGACAGGTCCCAGTTGTCCTTGCGCCTTATCTACAAGCCCTCGCATAGTGTCGTATGCACTTTGGGCTGCTCCTTGCGCAGTATTGTATGCACTTTGGGCTGCTCCTCCAACTTTATTCATAAGAGCGGAAGCTGCAGAAGGCACTTCGCCCATCGTATCAAGTGCTGTGTCGGTGGGTACTTCGCCTATCGTATCAAGTGCTGTGTTGGGACCCTCACCAGACAGCCCAGGAGCCACAGGCTTTTTAGCAGCCGCTTTAGCTGCGTTGAGCCTTGCAACCTCCCTAGTATAGGCAGCCGGGTCTGAAAGTGCAAGCCATGGATCGACAAAATCAGCTTCAAGAAGCATCTTAGCCTTGCCTAAAAGCTCCTTCTCCTTCAAGGGATCAAGAACCGATCTAGATTCAGAAATAAGAGCCTTTATAAGTTTTTGCTTAGTTTGAGTCTTAATCTTTGAAGCTTCCTGCAGAGAAACATATGGAATTTTCTTTTTGCCCTTTAGATATTCCTTAGCTTCGCTAAGACGAGAACTCATCTTGTAGAAACGAAGGGGAAGAGAATTTCGAATCGCTTCGGCAAATTCCTTACCAACTCCTGCTTGAAGGAGAATTCTAGATGCTCTCCTGGTAAAAGTCTCATGTAGGACTAACTCTCTAGCAATATTAGACTTGTTAGAAGTTACTATGCCTCCAATTACCATCTCTAAGATCTGGTAATCTGTGGCTTTGTTGAGAATAGCATCTTGGATTTTCTTCTTCTGATTTCTAGTCATTGGAAGAGAACTAATAGACTCAGAAAGCGAACTTCTAACATGACCTAGTAATAATAGAATTTCCTCATTAACATTAAGCATTTTTGGTTTTCCTCCTTGTTTTTCTCTATCTAGTAGGATTTTCTACTAAGCTTAGCATACAGAATCCAACACATTATGCCTTGGATAGTTTTTGTCTCTTTTGGATTAGTTTCATTAGCCTCTTTCTTAGAAATGCCTGGCATTTCGAAGGATTGGATGTCTTTCTGCATAGAGACATACTAGACTGGACTTGTGAGATTTCTTTCGCCAAGGCTTCCCTCTTAGCTTTCTGTACGCACTCATCAAAAGCAGCTCCCTTTAAGTGAGAACACGCTCGGCCATACGCACTAATATGCCTCCGATAAATCCTTCTTCCAGCATAAGCCAATAAGCCAGCCAACGCAACCCCACCAATAATGTGGGTTAGGGTTGGGTTGGAATCAACCCACTGCTTAACTTGCTGAAAAGAACCTTCATGTTTATCAATCATTTGCTTTAAAGCATTATAGAAATCTGAAATTTTCTCGCTCGCCTTATCAACTAGAGATGGAGTGGTGGCCCCAGGTTCTCCGCTAAGTGGTGGAACTTCTGTTTGTTCTGTTCCATAAGCAGACTCTGGATAGTGCCTTCCTGTAACTGCGCCAGAAAATTCGGGTCCAAGGCTATACTCATCCCCAGGTCCAGGTACAGATGCCGCTGGCTCGAGGCTTGTATAGTAGGGATGGGTAATTGGGTTTGGCCCAGTAGGTCCTCCTATATAACTAGGATGAAGGGCCATGGTTCCTCCAGATTTACCAAGTTCTCCGATCGCTTCTGGTGTTATAGTCCCAGCAGGAAGTGCATTCTCAGGACCTGCCCAGCCCCTTGCAGCATGGCGAACATCCTGCTGAGCAATTCGGGCAACGTCCGCTGGAGATGAGGATTGTCCAATTACCTTTTTCCAGTACTCATAAGGCGTCCTTAGGAAGAAATCTTTAGCTGCTTCAAGAGCGTCTCCCCTACCCTGTTCAGCTAAAAGTCTAGCCTTAGACAAAAACTCCATTCTTTTCAAATTATCGAAGGTACTCTCCGACTCTCGAAGAAACGAGGCAATAAGAACTGGTCTTAGATTCTTTCTTACTTTCTTCATTTCATTTAAAGAAAGAGAAGGAAAAGATTTCTTTCCAGAAACAAACTTTTTGACTTCGGTTAATCTGGAGCTGGTCTTAAAGATTCTTAGAGGAACAGAATATGCAAAGACCTCGGAAAGTTCTTTTAAGGAACTTGACTTCTTAGATATAGACCTAAGTATAGAAGCAACCTTAAAAGAAAAGGCCTCATGCAATATAACTTCCCTTGCAATGTCATGTTTCTTAGAAACCATTCGTCCATTAATTACCATTTCCAGAATCTGATAATCGGTTAGCTTGTTCAAAATAATATCTTTAGCACTGGCTCTGTTCTTTTTGGCAATGTAAGGAAGCAAGGCTTCTGAAAGAGCTTCTCGAATATGAAGTAAAAGAAGCATAGTTTCCTTTCTGGGATCATATTTAGCCATGTTTACAAAGTCTCCTTTCCAAGAAATATTCTTTTAAGTGTGCTTATATACTTATCGACGTCCACCATATGTCTTAACAAGCTCTTTAGATCCTACAAATTGCTCCTGGATTCCCTTAATGTAGTTCAAAACCCATGGTTCTCGATAAGCATAATCAACATGGAATGGAATTTCAACGTCCAACCTAGCAATCGACTCAATATCAAAGGAATACAAGTCCTGAGGATCCTTTAGAGGGAAACACCCATCATAGCAAACAAAGTACTCAACCGAAACACCATCTGGGGCAGTGGTCCAGTAATAGATCAAGCAACCAAAGGTCTTCATAGAATACCCATCGCCCTGGTCACCATCAATAAGATCAGTAGCCCCAGTTCTATAGTCTCTAATCATCTTAATCCAAGCATGGAAAATGTTGAGAATAGGAACCTTGTTAAATTCTAAGAACTTTATAGAAATTTCATTACCATAATCAATGTTACCTGGCACTGCCCACTTCAAACCACCAAGACCAGGTAACTCAACTTTGGCCAGAGTTCCCCCAACTGGAGTTACAGAAAGACATGACGCAGATAGAATTAACTGGACTTCTGACAGAGAAGTAATGTTACTATCTAGCAATGAAACATAGTCTCCAAGCGCTCGAGGCAAACGATCAAACCAAGTAAAACCATACCCTGAAGTATAAGGATCAGCAGTTCCAGTTAACCCACCAAACTTACGACTAAATAGATTTTCCCTTAGAGCAGCAAAAGACGTTTTCATTCAGACTACCCCCTATTTTTAGAAGCGTGTGTATTTTTGTCCTTCTTGGATTTTGTAACCCTTCTTTTCTTTTTACTAGGCAAAGAAGCAGAGATGATTGAGTTTCCAGCCGCTATGGAATCTGGATATGGAACTCGGAGGACAGACTTCTCTCTAGATGGGGCTGGAGAGTCTATTGGCAAAAAAGACTCAGCAACTTTTCTAGCATATTTCATGAACATAAACTCTACCATTGGATCAAAGAAGAAATCTGAATCCATCAAGAAGATCTCCTCTTTTTGCAAAAAGATAGAATTTCCTAATATTTTGTTCTTAACATAGTTCAAATCTACAGAAAATGGATACTCAAAATATGAACAAATTAGTTTCTTAGTTACATACTAAGTTTATTCTTCTTGTTGGGATGTTGGGAGGCTGGAGGGACTTGTTTTCGAAAGAGAGACTTTTCTTCGGACTTGCATCGCGGAATCAACAGCTTCGATAAGCTCATAAATCTGCTCTTCTTCAAGAAGACCAGTTCCTGGACCATTTTGTCCAACTTTTCGAACCATCTCAAACTCATCTTTCAAAGATCTAGATATCTCCTTCCTTATTTCTAATAGCACTCGGAATAACTCGCTCAGAGACTTAACTCTTTCCGTGTAAACCATTGAGTTTCTAAAATCTGGCCGGTCTGGAAAAAGGAGGTCTATCTTCTTCTTTGTATGATCCAATTCTTGGATTAATTGAAAAAGAGCATTTCGGTTCGTAGCAAATTCTTGAAGCAAAGAATTTAGTCGTTCCTGGGGATCTATGCTATTAGGATTCGTGACTCCAGGAAGACCACACCCATCATCTATTGATACCGGAAGGTCCAAAGATGAAGAATTCTGGTCTTCCTGGAGTAGGGGATCTTGGTCTTCGAAATCAATCGAGGTAGTTAAACTTTCGTCTTGGGAACTCATAAGTCCTCCTAGTTTTGGCCCAACTAGAAACCGGAGTAAAGTAACCAACAACGCGAGTGATGTAATCTGAAACTTTCTCCCCACAAATTGGACATATTTCCACTTTCTTTAAGACGGAGTGCCTATTTGGACATACAGAAAATACAGGATTCAAGGCAAAGTGCTCAAGACCACATGAAATGGCATATTGAATTAGTTTTTTCATTTGGTCTTTCGTTGCTGGGGCTCCAATATTTAGATGACTAATCATACCACCTGTAAAGTACTTACTCATAATTCCATCAATTCTAGCTCTATCAAATAGGTCAATATCTAACCACAAAGGAACGAATTGGTTAGCATATAACATATGCTCATTGTCTCCAAAAAAGACCGCATCCTTTCTTGCCGACACAATAGCTGCGCCTTCTGCAGGAACTTGCTCAATGTTAATTGGAATAGAATACTGGTCTATTTTATCTTTAGCTAATGAATTTAGATAGTTTAGAATTTCGATGGCAAAATCTTGATTCTCAATTAAATCATAGCCCATGTACCTGAGTCCCTCATAGAAACCATTTATACCAACCGTAGAATAGAACATACGATCCAAATCAAACCACTTAAGAGGACTAAAGAATTGGAGACTCCCCTCTTCGATCTTATCCCTAAGAAGCATTCTATGAGCATAAAGAATCTTTACACTATCTTCAAAAGAATCTGCAATATGCATCTTAAATAAAGACTTATCTCCTCCGCTCATCCTACCTAGTCGTGCTACGTTAATTGTGCACACCCTGTGTGAGCCAATATTAATACCTCCATTCCCAAAACTATCAATCCCCTTGTATTGCATCAAATCAGCAACATTATTAATTAGTCGGCAACAAGATGCAATCTTTGCATAATCAGTTGTTATAAAGATATTAAAGAGCCCTTCTCGATTATAATTAGCAACCTGGTCTATAAAATCATAGTCTAAACTACCATTTGCAAAAATATTACAGGTAGTAACTGGGAATCTATATGGCAAGTTGGTCATGGGATCTTTATCGGCCATAAACTTTAAGAAAATATTTTGCACTTCTATAATAACGTCTTCTATATCTTTAGCACATGTACCATCTGGAAAGTAATGATTATCGAAAACTCTCTCCAAAGTAGGCCTATCAAAAATAGATACGTTTGTAAAGGGACTATTATGAGCATAGATTCCAGAAGAACAAACAAAATTCTCATCTCCTTCAACGGAAATATCATACACGTAGTTATCTACTGCTAAGTTAGTTTCTATTTTTGTAACAAATGCAAGTTCTTTGGTTAGGACCTGAGATGGATTATTTGGATCTTCCGATTCAACAACTACTTGCATTCCCGGTTTGGTCTGGTTAGGAGAGAACGTTCTAATTATTCCATTTTCATCTTTGTAGAAAAGACTATGGTCTTCGGTGGTAGAGATCTTGGATCCATCTTGAAGGTACAGATCGTAGAGATCATTTTTCCTAACATGCTTCTCAACTGCGTAGATCTTGTGGAACATTTCTGTTCCATCTTCCGTATTAAATGACTTGGTGTAGTAGGAATCACTTCCATTTAACGGAAAGTAAAGATCGAAATTGGTTGATTGGGGAATAAACCTATCAACAAATTTACCAATTTCTATATCCATCGGCTCTAATTCAACGAGTTCTATATCGTAATCTGGTGGAAGAATATGTATTGTTCCATTCTTCAGTGTAATGTAAACCATCCCATCTTCTTCTCGAATGGACTTAATGTTTTGTTTAACGATTGTCAAGCTTGGGTAAATAACTTGTTTCTGATTTGGCATGCGTATATTTCTCCTTCTCTTTTTTTTCTAAACTAAGTGGTTAGGACTCGATCTGCTAAACGAATAGTTGGGTACAAGTAAGGAACAACCTCTATGTTACCAGAAGAAGGTATTCGAACTACCACTCCCCCAAGATCTGGTTGGACTTTTCCGTAGCAATTTACCAACTTTGACCATCCTCCCCAAAGTTTCCAACATGGAGCTTGAATAAGAACTCTTGATGGAAATTTCAAGCATAGGAATCTATGAAGATGTCCTCTTGCATATAAGTCAATTTTATCTCCTATTCGATACAAACTTTGATCCAAGAAATTAGACTCTCTTTCCAAAGAGGTAGACAAATAGATTAAACTCTGACTTGAACCATGGACAAAGAAACACCTGGTTCCTACATTCTTCAATCTAATATTAGCAACTAGACCAAAGAAAGTCCCTCCCAACCTTAAGGTCACAAGTTTATCTAGTGACAAATCTATAGAATTATGATATCTAGATCCATCAACTGAGATAATTAACTTCCCACCAGATACCAAAGGGGTTAAGATCTTAGAGGCCACTTGAAGTTGAGCATCTAACTCTGCGGTTGTTAACTGGCGCCCAAATTCTCTTCTGTTATTTCCTTCACATATATCTCCAAGAAGAACAACGGTATCACACCCAGATGCCTTCTCACAGAAATCATTCCAATATTCTAATAGAACTTTTTGTGCGGAATTTGCTCTAATCTCAAGTGAGTCACCCGAAAAGTCACTCCATAACCCGTACAAACTTCCTACATGGAGGTCCCCAACAATTGCTATCTCTCTCGATTTAGATGGTAGTCTTGGCCTCTTTTTTGATGCCATTCTACTTTCCCCCTCTATTATGCACATATGTGAACTAGGTTTGAAGTACATGTATAGATCTTACAAAAAGTAGGTCCTGACAAGAAAGAAAAACCTCGAGAGGGGAGAAAGCATAAAACTAATGTAATCGAATTTCGTTAGACTTCAAAAATTTCTATACTAAATGGATCCAGGTCATTAGGAGTATCTGGTATCTTCTCATTCATAGTAAGGGCATCTCGTTCCTGTTCTATTGTTTTGGTTTGTTTCTTTCCTCCTTCTTTTACTACATTCACACTACTAGAAACTTCTTCTAGTTTATTGTAGTCAATTCGTCTCGATACTATATCCTTCATAGTAAAACCAAACGCGTACAATTTCTTCTTAATCGAACTGGTAGTTCGATATGGAAGAACCTCGGCAATTTCTTTAAACGAGCATCCCTTTCGAGCCAAGTCTAGAAGAACCTGAATTTCTTCTTCTGACCACCCTAAGTTCTTGATCAAAGTCTATCTCCCTCTCCTCTCTCTTTCTAGTCAATAAAAGTACAAAACTTTTCAACTTTTATTTTTATGTTCAGAGAGAGGTTAATTTTCACCCCTACTATCACCAAACAACAAGACTAAGCTCCAGTCTTCTGATTAGAAAAATTAGAACATAACTCCAAAGCCGTCATTCGTTTAGAACTTTTTACTCGGTAGACTCGAATCTTTTCGCAATATCTAAGAGAATCTCCACCAACTCGAAACTTGTTATTAACCGTATGCACAAATCTCTGAAATTCGTTTCGAATCTTAGATCGAATCTGAGAATTCTCTCTAATAAAAGTTGCTATAGCCTGTTTAGGTAGATGATACTCTTGTATAAGGTCATTTACAAGAAACCAAGAATAGTTGACAAATAAATCTGCTAGAGCAACTGCCCCAGCAAAATTCTGAGATAAGTCCATGGTAGTTTCAACTACCTGGGAAATATAGGAATCCGTCCTTTTAGGAGGTCTAGAAAAAAGATCTCCAAACCTTCTTCCTTCAAGAATCAAATGATATGTACTAGCCCCAATACAATAAGGAATAACCCACTTAGTAAGATCATGGGGGTAGTAGAAACCAGAAATGCATTTAGAAATAATTCTATTCGCGGTCTCAATATTGAACAATTTCTTTAAGTACATCCAGAGAAGATAAAGACCATTTAGTTTCATAAGACCCTTGAAGATCTCATTCGTATACGTGTTAAAGGACTTGCTTTGGCCAACATTCGCGTTGGGATCTACCGAAATATCGGAAGTGACAGATCGAAAGAACTTCTTTGACATATCTGAAAAATCAAGCTCATCTCTAGAAATTCCAGTAAGTTGAAGAAGTCTCTTTTTCTTCTCCGTGGTTCCAAAAGATGTATAGAGGTCACAAAAATCCTTATCATAGTTAATAGAAACATGCAACATGTCACCTAACCCCCTCTGAATATTCTATTATTTTAGTTTGTAACTTAGTGCATTGCATTGAAAGAAGATTGTGGTGAAGTTTGCTTATTGATTGGAAGTGTGCTAGGATCAACTAGTTGGCGAGAAACAAATACCCTCTGGTTAGAAGATGAGGGAAAAGAAGAAGTTCTTTTAGAAAAATCAAACTCGCCATCAATAACCACATCTAAAACCTCCTTTATATCTTCTCTTAAAGACTCGTACTTGAAACCCGTATAAAGAATCGTTCTTAGATTATTGTTTTTACAAAATGTGGCTAGATCCAAAAGCTGATCTGGATACAAATTAAATTCACCGCCGCAAAACACAACAGAATCAATTAGAGGTAGTCGGGATCTAATTTTTTCCTTTATTTCATCCAATGACATTTCAATGCCGTAGGAGGGATCTTGGAGTTCTGGTTGCTGGCACTTATAACACCGCCTATTGCATCCTGCGCAAAAAATCGTTAAAGAAATCCCCAGGAACGGATCATCATTTAACGTAATCGAAAAAGACGCAATAGGTACAAACAAGAACGGTCTTCCTTTCTCTTACAAACCAGACTTTCTTTTTTTTTGATTACTGGTGAGGAATAAAAAGTAATTTTTGTTCTAGGTTGGAGAGAACCAAAAAAAGCAGAAAAGCATCCTTAAACCAGAAAGACTAGAACTAAGAAGAAAAAAGAAAAGAACTCAGCCAAATCGCAACAGATCTAGGCAATCTGTTTTCTGAGGATAGCACTCACATTCTACAAAAATAGAATTATCACAACAAATTATAGAATGGACTCTTTGGCACCATCCCTTAGCCGAGTAACAAACTAGGTCTGAATAAGAATCACAATCTCGCGGGTCTTCTGGGACAATCATTCCGTTATCCAAAACTTTAACTTCGACAGGACGAATAATAGTCATTTTCTTTCGCCCTCCGTATCTGGTAATTTAGACTTCCTCTTTTCCCCTAAAGAACAACCACGATGAAGACTTGTAGTAACCAGGAACCTTAATTAGGTGGAAAAGTCCCTTTATTTTAGATCCTTCAAAAACTAACGAAATCTTCAGGTCATCTTGCCAAGATAAGATACGACATATGCCATAATCCCACTTCGTATATTCATTTCTTTCAGGACTTCGTAATAAGGCTTGCTCTTCTGAATGATCTGGAGTTTGGAACAACATGATTTTCTGATTAGATTTCTCAGGAAGGACTAAGTAGAGCTTCCTAGTAGCAAAACTAAGCCAAAGTTTTCGCTTTTCCTTAGGATGAAAGGGAGGGTACTTAATTCTTATATCGTGGTGAGTACTAGGTCTCCTATGAACAAGGATAATGAAAAGCGTCTTTTGCATTTCTCTTACTTGATGCCTCTCTTTTCTTGAACTAGACGAATGAAATCTTTGTAAGAAACATTTTGAACCAAATTAAATAGAAGAACAATACTCACATCATTCCTTGGACTACAAAGATAAGACACTTCTTTGGGGAGCAACTTGTCCAGAACGAGATTCATAGTTTCGTATGAAAAGCAACATATCGCATCGAAATAATTCTTCTTACAAACAAGGAGAGGTTCTTTTCCGGATCTTTCCGCATCTCGCTTAGTTTGGTTCCAGAAACAAAGAATGCCATGTTTCTTATCAGGTAGAAGAAAATCAGCTAGATCAAACGAAGAATAAAACTTCGTCTCAACATTGAAGATAGAGCAAAATGTAAAACCTTCACCTTTTGTACCACAAAGATCTCCAGATTGCCCTTTAAGAGACTCTCCACTTCCCTCCTTGAGAACTCTGGAGGTAAAGCGGGCTCCTGAGGAATGGCTTCGCCACAACAGGTCTTTATCTTTTCCCTCGCTAATCCACAAAGATAAGATCTTAGATACAGTTCTCTCAAATGAAGATCCCTTCGCTTTTCCATTCATGCTTCCATCACCCTACATCAACTACTACCATAGGTATCGAACCTAGCTCAAGTTTATCTATTAGTTCTCTTTTTTCTTCTTTCCCCTCGTCTCCAATTGCCTCATTGATAGGAATCTCCCCAAACGGAGTTCTTAGATTTCCCGAGTATCTCTTTCTAATAGCCCCAAGTTGGATCTTAATATCAGCCAAAGCAAATTTCTTAAACCACATCTCGAAACTCACTGGAATGGTCGATAAGTTAGAAGCATGTATCGTTTCGTATTCTGCGACTATAGGACCAGAATTTGGTCTGGGAGAGATTCGAACTATATTAGGATGCTCAAACTCGTACGTAAAATCAAAAGATGAGAACAATTTAACCGTCTTAGCAACTTCAACGTTTAGCGCCCATTCTCTCAGTTCAAACTGAGTAAAGGGACCCAGAGGAGGATGACCAAAAAGAAGTTCTTCTGCCGCAGAAAAATACAATTTAACCAAACGAATTATTTCTAAGTGCGCTGGATCTACAACATAGTACTTATTATAAGCATCTGGAACTTTGTCCCGGCTAGGATCAATGGTAGCCGTCGCTTTTCTGGGTAAGTAGAAAGAAAATTCTCTGAGTGTATTATTAACAATGTAGTTTGAAATATCCGTATCAGAAAACTCAACAATCTGAAAAGGAAAACCTAAGTTCATTTTTATGTAATCTAGAACAGAACCTATAGTTAGCATGCTTTTTTATCCTCTTGTAAAAAAGACTATGCTATAAAGAAGACCATATATTTGTTCAGATCTAAAATCTAGGTTCCATAGGTGAAACCAGAGAAAAAGCCACCTTTCTTTCTTCAGGGTTTAGGTACTGCTCAAAGATTGTGAAGATTGTGCCTTCATCTCTAAATATACCCAAGGCATCACAAACCTTCATGAAGTCAGCATAACTAGAACGTTTCTTCAAGATGTCCAGGCTATTTCTAATTATGGAGGCTCTTTTAGAAAGATTCAAATCTCGTTCCATAAACTTACATAAGACCTCAAAAGATACCAGCTTTAGGTTCCTAGATACAACCAGATTGAACTCTTCTTTATCGACCTTGGTAATACTATGGATTGGGGTATAGTCTAAAGAGGAGGGAAAAATTGGCTCATCATTTATAACAGAATCGTAGATTTTGTCCATAGAAAGACCCGCTTTTGCCATATAACGGGCAATTTTATATGCCTTTTTGTACCCAACGTTCTTAATATTAGGAACGCTGTCTGAGCTATCTCCTCCAATAGCTAAAACCAGTGGAAAATAAGAACAATCTAAGTCATTCGCTCCTGGATCTTTTAAGAAAAAAGACATAAGATCTGATCTGGAAATAACACTTATCGTTCTTTTGTTTTTAACCAGCTGCTTAATTTTATCTCCCTGGGTTGTTGAAAAGCACTGGAATAAATCTTTATCATTAGAGTATATGACAACTTTTTTACTCTCAGCATCAATCAGGTTATTTCTAAGAAGATAATAGGGAATAAAGTCAGCTTCTAAATGTTCTAACTGAATATTACATACTGAAGGCATAGCATTGCATACATCGACACTCAAGTTCATGTTTTTTCGAAGCACCTGAAAAAATAAATCTTTGTACTCATCATCTAGGCCATAGAACGGATCTAGTTTCCTAGCAATCTTGTAACTAGACATAATATTCTCGTGGTAGAAAGATCGGCCCACTTCATGAAAGAATATAAAAGAGACTTCTATGTTCCTAGATTGGGCAAATTTCCTATGAAATTCAATAAAGTAAAGAATCGCAGATAAGATACTGGTATCAATTCTTGAAGTCCTAGAGGCTATATCACAAACATACTCGACAAACTCTTTCATATAAATAGATTGAAGGCAGTTTCTAAGATCAACAAAAAGAAGCAAGTCTTTTTTCTCGCCGCTACTAGGATCCAGAACTAAAGAATCCAACACACTATAAGTAGGAATATACGGAATTAAAGACCGATCCCACATGTAAGAAGATCCTCTCTCTTTCCCCTTTTATTCTTCTAAGAAACTAGCTTTGCAGTAACAAGAAACAGGAACATTAGATACCAAGCCCTCAAACTTAAATATCATATTCGAAGAAGTTTCTTGGGATGCCAGAATCTCAACACGAATGTCTTCTCCATCATATGGTACTAAGAAGGGGAAATCAGGAACGGATGCAATTACGTCATTTTCATTATCGTCTAATTCGTCGCTAAGAAGAGATCCTACTTGTAGGTTATCTTGGACAGGAATTGAAAAGATTCTAGCAAACTCGCTCTGGTTTAAAGAATGGGTTGTAAAAAGAATTTGCTCCTTTGAAAAATGAACTTGGACCGAAGATGAACTAAAACTTTGGTTACATGCTCCAATCTTAGCACAAATGCTAAGGGGAACCCTAGCATCTACTATCGATGAAAACGTGCTTAGATTCATTAAGGACTCAATCGAGTCAACAAACTTGTTATCCAAAAACTCTCTCGAGGGCTTGAGAATCTTAAGCATAGAAATGGAATCAGAAATCGTAAAGAACTCATCATGAATTGCTAACTTAACATCTACGGATTTGAAGAACCCTTTAAAAAGCTCCAATTTCTGTCTAATATTACAGATGGGAACAGAAATCGTATCAATCCCTGAAAAAACAGGTTTGAGATCAATCATAAAAAGAACAGTTCTGTTGGTAGATAACTGCTGAATAAGAGAATTCTGGATGTCTACATCGTTACATAGATCTTTGAGAATTGAGATAACATCCGTAAGAGCTTTAAATTTATCCTTATCAATTGTGATTTCTTGCATTTTGCTTTTCTCCCCTCTCGTATTTATTAGTCGTCTTCTTCCAGAAGACTTTGAATCCTCTCAACAAGAAGTTTCGATTCTTCATTATCCTCTATCTTTCTAGAGACAAGAAGATAAATAAACTTATCCTCTGATTTAGAAATGAATTTAGTTGAGTGTAGTACGACCAAACATTTCTCTAAGACCTCAATCATTTCTAATGCGTAATCTGTGATCGAGTTCTTTAATGAGCTAGGAACTAAGAAAATAACAAAGATATGGGGTTTCTTGTTCTTTATAACAAGCTGGGTTATATAGAAAACATTGCCCAATTTTAGAAGATCATCTGGCGAGGGCGCAGATAAAAATAACTTATGGGCAGATTCTTCGTCAATATCATCTAAATCAACCTTCTCGAGGAATGGGTTTTTGGTCGGTGGTCCTTTAAGACAAGCACAAATATTTTTTAACAATGTTTGGTAAGTTTGAAGTTTCTTCACTTTATGTTCCCTCCTCAAATTACTTGTCCGCAAAAATTTTCTTCACACTAGGAACTATAGCGTGAGTCTGAAAAGACACATCACTGCTAGCAAAATCTTTACTATTTGCATTATATGAAACTTTGAAACTCCCCACATTTAGAAAGCTCTTAGAAAGATTCCGATAGAAAGATAGATCTATTCCATAATCTGACAAGATAATTACTTGTGGATGCACACAAATTGAGAAATCAAAAAAGATAGATCTAATCAAATTGGAATAGCTAGTTGATAAAGCAGATGCTATTATAAAGTTCCTTTCTATGTCTTCAGAGGGAGTGGAAGGAGTAAACTCAAAGATTTTATTCTTTGCTGGTACAAAGGCTTTTCTTATAAATTCATTATAGAACATTTGCCTATATTCTAAACTGTGTCTTAGATACACGCTAGTAACCAGGGCATCAAATATTCCTTCACATAGAACAATAACCGGTAGAGAAGAAGAATTCCTTCTGGGTTTCGTTGCCAGATAGTAATCAAAAAGAGCTAGGTACTTAGCTCCGTTCATATTCTTAACTTCTCTTGGAAGCAAAGAAAAAGATCGATATCTCGCCGAAGAATTTTTATCGTTCTCTTGAACCTTTATATTTCTACCAACAAGCTTGGTTTTCTTATAAGTTACAAAGAAAATGTAATCATTTCGATAAGTTTGGGCTTTTTGAGTTAGTTCATCCCACTCTAACGATGAGTAACTAGATAGCAAGAAATCTCGATTTTGATAAAGAAACATACCAACATCTAAAATAACTCCAGGTACAAAATTACGAAACACTCTGGCTGCATTGTCTGGGGTAAATACCTCTGGAGGTAAATTCAATCTTCGCCATAAGTACATAGACTTTTCTAGGTTACTAGAAACTAGCTTGGCATCTATTTCTTGGACAAGTATGTTTGTAGCAAACTCGGAAAGAACCTTATCTGCGTTTGAAGACATCTTATCAGAATTAACTCGAAAAAACTCACCAGCCCGATTAACAAATTCTCGTATCCTGGTAATTTCATCTACACAATCGTTTCCAAGAATTTTTCGAACTAGTTTATCTAGGGTTCCGGCCGAATCACACCTAAAACAATGGTAAATGGGTTTCTCTTTGTCGACATACAGATGGTAGTGGTTTTTGTTTATTTCTCCAACTT
>Ga0078972_1000707_pt1 | contig 137571 bp, 108 predicted proteins | sample YelNatPaOPGAMG01_FD_67568 | JGI IMG/M metagenome (GOLD analysis project Ga0078972, IMG submission 67568) | Hot spring thermophilic microbial communities from Obsidian Pool, Yellowstone National Park, USA - OP-RAMG-01 (SPADES assembly) (version 2) | ecosystem: Environmental > Aquatic > Thermal...
CTATGAGTCCGGACCGTCCCCGAGTGAAGTGGCACATTACTCCAGATGTTCTTGAAACAGAGACTACGGCAGGCAAGGTGTGTCTCAGTGTTATTGCCACAAATACCGGTAATACGGCATGGCTTCGGCGCCGTACGATCAAGAGTGGCAAGGAGGGTGAAAAAATCTCGTTCGGATCTACTGCAATACGGAGTGAATTGCGGTACCAAGAAAAACACGCCACCGATGAGACCTCCATGGCCGTTGCCGAGCGGTTTCCGCTTCCTCACGATGTTTTCCCCGGCGAAGCTACTTCACAGACTCTGTGCCTTTCTGTGCCTAATGTGGCAGGCGATTACGTCATTTCCTTTTGTATCGATGTCGACGGGATTGGTTCTCTCACCCGCTTCGGTGCAGAAGAATGCACAGTGTCTCTTTCCCTGCGGTGAATCCTGGCAAAGCAAAAGTTCCGCTCTGTCGAAAAAATGTGAATTCATTATTTTGCAGCAGCATTTGTCCGACGTTGAGCCGACGAGAACTGTTTCAGCGCCGCGCTCCTCGCGAGCGCTGACGCTTTCATGGTGAAAGTCATCCCGCGGTGTGCTGAGCGAAAAGCAATAACTGAGTGTTTCAACTATTGTGATGAGCAATCATGCATGGAGACGGGGCGGCCTAGAGTGGCGAAAAGATAAGAAATCCTCTCGCTGTCACCATGGCAACTCAGTCCATGAACTCATTTATTTCCGACGTTTTTCTGAAAGGGGGAGCGGGCAGGACGCGCGTAAGGGCCGTTGCGCAGTGCTTCGAGATCGTCATCAACCTTGCCGGAGTACCATGTTATTTGTCCCAGCTTGCTGTACTGCCGTGCTTTCTCGATGTTTGACACATAAGCAGAAGTTGATACTTCGCACGATATAGCTGCAACAAGGATGTCTCGGTCGGGACCGAGAATTTTCACTGCTCGCTCAGCTGGCACGACAATGTTTTGGCCGTACATGCTCACCGCGATAGCATCAAGGAGCCTGTGTTTTGCCCAGAGATCCCACGGTTGAGCTTTGTTATCTTTTTCTTCGGGAGGTACGACATACGAAGTGAGAACAATGTCTTGCCGCACCGCTTTCACTTTTTCTCGAATTGTACGCACGGCTTTCACGAGCTGCTCGCGTTTCCACTCGAGGAAACGCTTTTGTGTTGCCGAATTCTCCTCGATCGAGCTAAGCTCTAGTCCCGTCTCTTTCTTAAAATGCTCCTTGCAGTAGTCGCAATAACAGTAGCTCTCGCCAGCGTATCGGATCCGGTCTAGATTGATTCCTTCTATCTCATAGCGTTGAGCAACTTCGCTCGCAATTCCGGCGATAAGCTCGTGACATTGAGGATTTGAGGGGCACATGGAGTAAAAATCGCCCCATGCCGGGTTGTGAATGAAACGATCGCCTTTCGAGCTTACGGAAAGAAGTTCTGGATGAGCATCAAGCCACGGTCCCATCGATTTGTCTTTGGTTGCATCAGGGGTGTGGTACGAATAGAAACCATATTCTAACCACGCATGCACCTCGAGGCCCCGCTTGTGAGCCTCTTCGATGAAGTATTTCAATGGATCCCGTCCTTGTGCTTCAGGGAGTTGGGGAAGATAGCGCGAATCGGGATAAATCACATAGCCTTTGAAATAGACGTCTGGAAACACAGCATTGAAATGAGCCGAAGCGATTCCATCCAGCTTGCGTTGGATAGTTTCCGTAGACTCAAGAAGTTCGCGCCCCGGCAACCAAATTCCTCTTAGTTCGACCTCTGGGCTACTCCACTCCTTCGCATGGACAGGTGCAGTTGTTGATGTGCTGGGTTCGTTTGTTTCTGACTGACCAGGCTCGAGCATGGTGTTGCGTGTGGTAGCAACCTGCGAAACAGTGGCTGAAGTGGGTTGGGCGAAAGCTCTCCACACTGAGAAAACAATGAACACCAGAATGATGTTTGCATAGATTTTGCGCTGGGCTTTCATGTGAATTCCTCGCCAGAGACTTCTCTTTTCAATGTCTGTTTGCCAAATACAGCGAACCTGTTTTACGGAAATAATATGCCACTAAAGCAAATTTTAGCGCAACATAAATCGGTTGGAGAAGGAAACTAGAAAATGTCGGGTTGCGCGCACTTCTCCACGCGCTCAAATAGCCTGGAAATCCTTGGGAAAAAAGCTATATCACTCGATGCCTTTGAACAGCTCGGCTTCGATCTTCTGATAGTACTCGCGCACGGCTTTTTCGTATTGGGGATCCTTGGCGACAAACTTGAAGTAATCAACTGCTTTCAGATGATTGCCCCGCTTGAACTCAATCTGTCCAAGTCCAAAATAGGCAGCTTTATCAAGCCGATTAGCTTCCAAGCCTTTTTTGAAATAAAGCTCGGCGTTATCGAGGTCCCCTTTGCGAAGATATCCCAACCCAATCATTGTATTGAAATCAGCATACTCGTGGGGAGAATCGTCATCAGATTCCGTGACAACGTTCATTTTGTTTTCCTGCGCAAGCTTGTAGTACTCAAGGCCTTTATCGTAGTCACCGATGGAATAGTATGCGTTCCCCAATTCAGCGAGATATGTGGGATTTTTTTCTCCCCGTGGGGTTTTACGCAATTTCTCCAGCTCGTAGATCGCTGATTTGTAATCGTGTTTCTGGGCATACCGAATCGACTTCCATCGTGTAAACTCGTTAATAAATTGAGGCGCCATGAGCCAGATTATGAGCAGTTCCACCACAACAAAAATTGCGATAAGAACCTCGACCGGCAAAAGCTCTAAGGTTCTTTTCTCAGCTTGTGCGGCGGCGGGCTCGTTGCTCTGAGTATGTTGTCCTCTTTGTGCCATGTTTAGCAATCCGTCTTAGTGTTTTCTCGGTTTTAGATCACTATCGTTGTTCTTATCCTACTCATACAACGTCCATTGCCGAACTGAAGAACTTTCTTGCTCAGGTTCGCAAAGGATAAAACGAACAGCATCCGCGAAGACTTTGCCTCCGCTTGCTGTTCCTGCATCCAGCTCCACAGATCCAATCGCTGAGGAGCGCCCATAAAGCAATCGATACTTTCCTAAACTCAGCCACTGATTTGCATTTACCGAATTCTGCGACGAATTCACGACTGTTATCCCGTCTGCATGATGAATGCGCCACGTCACGCCTTCCGCAGAAGCACTACTCCCATGAGTCACAAAGATCTCGTATACTCCTGATATGGGAATGAAGGGCTGAAAAGAAGCAATGGCAGAGGTCGTCCCCGCATCGACCGACAAAGCTGCTGAGCCTTCGAGCTTCGGAGCAGTGCTCTTCCCGTAAGAAGTGCTCCATTGCGGCGATCGAGCAAATGCGCTGGCTTGTGTCTCTTGCCCAAAGAAATCGTAGCTCTCGATAATTACCTCGTCTGCGAAGGGAACGTCGCCTAATCCTTCTTCGATGGCGATGTCATCGAGGTAAACCCCGTCGTCTGTGTAAGAATTCGAGTCCGCAACAAACGCGAACTGTATCCAGAGCGAATCTGTTCCAGAAAATTCATCAAGGGGGAGGCTAAACCGTCGAGGAGGACTGACAGTAGCTCTGAATCGCCTGAGTGTCTGCCATGTGTTTCCGCCATCGGCTGACACTCGCACTTCGAGCCGGTCTCCTTCTCCTAACCGCGAGGGGAAAAAATGCTCGAGGTAGAAAGACAAGCGTGGTCTTGCGAGTGAGCGAATGTCAAACGGCCCGCCCGTGAGTGTAGCGGTTGTCCCCGGCGCATAGTTACCGTCGGGGCTCTCCTGCCAACAGAGTATTCCTGAATGCGTATCCCCTGGAGCTAATGTGAAACCATTTGCGACCCAGAGAGCGGACGTGGTGTCACAAGTGTCCAGAAAAATCGTTGGTGCCCGTCGGGTTGTGAATGGAACAGCTTGTATTCCTCCAGGTGTTCCTGCTCTGTCGAAAGCGCGTATGCCAGCCCAATAGGAAGTCTCCGGTTCGAGATTGTTCACCACGAAGACGATAGCTTGATTGTCTGGGATTGGCACGATGCGCTCATCTGGGAGCGACTCATACCGGGCGGTCGTAAAAGGCTCCCCAGCAGTTTTGAGCTGAAGCAAAGAACCATAATGTAGCGAGGGACTAGCTGGGGGTGGAACACGCAGAATTGCCCCATGCATCCCCACATGGAATAGCTCGAGCGTAACAGTAGTAGGCGTTCCTTCGTCTCGAGTTGTGCAGAGGGCGGAATACGCATCGAGTCGGCCTCCCCCGACACTCCTTCCTGCAAGCCGAGCCGGTTTTACTGCACTTGCGATGAGTCGGAATTTGAGCTGCTGCGTGGAGAGACTCGAATCAAACGCAAGGAGAAGTGCAGCAGTGCCAGCGACGAGGGGGGTAGCATAGGAAGTTCCACTCCCATACCCATACGTACTGGGGTAGCGAGCCTGATAGAGTGATGACGCAGGTGCAACGATGTGCACAGTCCGCTGTCCGTAGTTGTAAATCCAGTCGTCTCGGTTGGTACTTCCTCCTACCGCAATAAGAGCATCACAGCTTCCCGCGGCAGGATAAAAAGGGTGCTCGTCGCTATCGAAGTTGTAGTTTCCCGCCGCAGCACAAACGAGAACACCTTTTTGTTGGGCATACGCCACGGCGTCTGCAATCACAGGCGAAAAACCAGGACTTCCCCAACTCGCATTGATTATTCGTGCTCCGTTGTCGCAGGCGTAAACGATAGCATCGGCAGCATCGGCATCTGTGGCAAATCCCTCCGGAGAAAAGATGACGACAGGCATGAGACGAGCGTTCCAGTCAACGCCCGCAACGCCTATGCCGTTGTTCGTTGCGGCGCCAGCTAACCCTGCCACATTTGTCCCGTGACTTAAGGTTGGTCCGACATTAGGTGAGCTCGCGTAGAAGTTCCATCCGTGGACGTCATCGACAAATCCGTTTCCGTCGTCATCAATGCCGTTATCAGCGATTTCTCCTGGGTTGGTCCAGAGTCGGCCCGATAAATCAGGATGAGAGGCTTCGATTCCACTGTCTATAATTGCAATGACGGTATGGGCACTACCCGTCGTAATGTCCCACGCATAAGTTGCTCGGATATCTGCTCCAATGGTTCCTCCGCTTTGCCCTGTGTTTCGCAAGTGCCATTGGTTCACGAAAAGAGGATCATTGGGTATTCGTTCTGCCAACTCGAGCCGCCGCAGAGGAGCTGCGTACACCACATCAGGGTCTGCTTTCATTAACGCAAGCATTTTTGTGCGGGGCTGAGGCGAGTCCAATACATATGTCCCTTGGAGAAGCAAAGCGCGTGTGGAAGATGCCCCCGTGCGACGCGCAAGTGCAGCAGCTTTCTCTTGGCGTGCTGCGGAAGAGCGTAATTTTACCACGACGGATGCCGCAAAAGCACTCGTCCACATTGCAAAAACTCCGAGAAGCAGAGCCACAGCCCAGATCCCCACCGCGTTCCCTCGATGGGGAAAAAGAGAAGCGCAGAGTGTTCCCTTCGTATTTTTCATTATTCCGTTGGGCTCGGACGGGGAGTGTGACGGTGCGATCTTTCTGCTATCACGGATTCTAAACCGTATTTCTTAATCCGATACCCCAGCGTTCGGCGAGTAATACCGAGGTGGGCTGCAGCTCGGGTATAGTTATAGTTCGTTTTCTCGAGCGCGTTGAGGATTGCTTGTTTTTCGATGTCTTCGAGCTTCATCTCGTCAGCAGAGGAAGATCGATAAACCATCTCCCGCCACTCGGCATGTTGAATTTGGAGTGGGAGATCTTCCACCCGAATCAACTCGCCCTCGCTGAGAACGACAGCGTGCTCGATAGCATTTTCCAGCTCACGAACGTTCCCAGGGTAGTCATAAGAGAGGAGAAGCGATAGAGCTTCTGGGCTCAGTTTTTTGTGCTCGCCTGCTGGGGTGTATTTCCGAATGAAATGATCGATGAGTGGGGGAATGTCCTCCCGTCTTTCGCGAAGCGGCGGAATAGAAATCGGAATGACATTGAGCCGATAGTAGAGATCCCGTCGGAAACTACCTGTAGCCACAAGATGCTCGAGATTTTGATTAGTGGCTGCGATGACTCGCACATCAACCTTTCGTGGTATGTTTTCCCCGATCCGTTGAATCTCACCTTCTTGAAGCACTCGCAGGAGCTTTACCTGAAGATGGAGGGGGAGGTCACCAATTTCGTCGAGAAAGATAGTTCCCCCATCCGCTGTCTCGAACATCCCCTTGCGGCTCTCTATTGCACCGGTAAACGACCCACGAGTGTGACCGAAAAGCTCGCTTTCGAGCAGTGTCTCCGGAATTGCCCCACAGTTCACCACAACGAGGGGCTTTTGTGCGCGCGGGCTCATAAGGTGAATAGCTTTTGCGAGAAGTTCTTTTCCTGTGCCGCTCTCACCCAGGAGGAGCACACTGGAGGTTGCCGAGGCGACCTTGCGCGCGCGAGCAATGACACTCTGCATCTGTTTCGACGTGAAGACAATGTTCTCAATCGAGCAATGCTGTTCCGCGAGCTCACGCAGCCGCACGTTTTCTTCGCGTAGTTGTCGTGTTTCCGCGATCCGCCCGAGAAGTATTTTAAGTTCGTCTATCGGAAAAGGCTTGATGAGGTAATCCAGTGCTCCTTCCTTCATGCAATCCACCGCAGACCGGGTGTCGGCATAAGCGGTCATCATGACAAAATCAGTGCCTGGCGACATGCGCTTTGCTTTGCGCAGGACGTCCAAGCCGCTCAGGGAGGGCATTCGCATATCGCACAAAACAACGTCAAAATTCTCTGCCGCGAGCATATCCAAGCCTTCTTCGCCGCTCGTGGCAACGCGAACCTCATAGCCTTCGCGTTGGAGCATTCGCTCGAGAACAGCGGTGAGTTTCTCTTCGTCATCAATAATGAGAATTCTCATCATACCTTTTATACTTCAGCGCCACTCAAAAGACTTCTCAAGCGTTGAGTAATTGCCACATCTTCCTGTCGAGGAAATGGGACAAAAAAACATGCTTTTTTCCCTTGAAAACGGGAAAGCAGCCTTATATACATATTTCAGCTCTAATAAAAGGAGCTGCCATTTTTAGAAAAAGGAGGTTGTGTAATGTTGAGGAAACTTCTCACAGCCAGTCTTTTTGCGAGCGTAGCGGTCTGTGCCTCAGGCGCTGTCGTTCTCCAAGAAGACTTTACTTCAGCTCAAAACGGGACGCTGCCTGCTTCACTGAGTGCGTCCTATGACGCAGGAGTGGACGTCGTCGTTGTTCCACTCGCAACGATGCAGCCGACCCCAGGTTCGGATCATACCGGCGGTGATGGGTATGTCTGCCGCGTCGGAGACATAGGAACCGGTGGGGGAGGATATAACTGGATTTTCCTTGCCTCTCCCTCTCCACAAGCTGACGTGAAAATCTCCGGGTGGGTTTACGTCGACTGGACGACTCTCGATGCTACGCCGGCAGAGCGCGATTACATCATCCTTGGACGTATGCAGAATACAAACCCACAGGTCACTGGTTCTGCTGCGGGGACACGCCAGGGATATTTCTTCGCGATTACTGCTTATTCGAGCTGGACGGGAATTTCTCCCAACCCGACGAACTTCCGGCCTATCCTTTTCAAAAAGGTTGGCACGACGCATACCGTTATCGGTAGCGAGGGAACGAGTGATGTGACAACTGGGTGGCATTTCCTCGAGCTGGAAATTGTCGGGACAACCATCACTGGCAAGGTCGACGGAACTACAGTGTGCAGCGGCACCGATACGTCCTACTCCACAGGAAATGCTGCATGGGGATATTATGACAGCAATGGTTCAGCTTCGAACTATCCCTACGCTGCTGCTTGGGATAACGTGAAGTTTGAAACCGTTGGTGCCAGCGGCGTCAATGACTGGACCATGTACGAATAATAATCTGTAATTCCTCTCACTTCGATTAGAAGTGAAAAGAAAACAGTTGCCCTGGCGAGTCCGGTGACGGACTCACCGGGGTTTTTCTTTACGCGAGGGGCAGAATCATGTTCTCTCGAGACGGTTCTTCACGAATGTGGGGAACATTGGTGGTGGCATAAAAACAAAAAAGAGGGAACATGCACTCCTTGTGCGTGCTCCCTCACTCTTTCCCTACCGCGTTAAAGGCATTTGTGGAGTTCCCGAGCGAAAGGAACCTTCAGCTAATGCTCAGTTCCTCGCCAACAAGGGCAAGAAATTCGGACTCCAACTCCCGCATTTTGCGCTCTTCCTTCTCGTGCTCGTGATCATATCCGAGAAGATGAAGAAGGCCATGTATAAGGAGCAGAGAAAGTTCGCGCTCGAGGGAGTGATCTTTTTGCTCAGCTTGCTTGCGTGCGGCCGGTACGCACACAACGATGTCACCGAGTAGGTCAGAGTTGATCGAGGCAAAGCGCCCCTCGCACATAGGAAAAGCGAGGACGTCGGTTGCCTTGTCTTTGCCGCGGTAGTTCTTGTTAAGTGTGCGCATTTCAGCTTCGTCTACGAAAACCACGGAGACTTCTGCCGACGTGCGCCCTTTTTCTTCGAGCACCAGCCGAATGACATTGGTCGCGATTTTCTTCAGCCGGTGCGTCGTCATGATATTGGATTTGCACTTGTTGCGTACGTAGATTTCCACCGCTGTACCTTTCCTGATGTCAATTCAGCTTCTGTTTTCGAAACAGCGTTGACTTGGAAGCAGCACAGCAACAGGTAAAGAGTGCAGGCGGCAGGCTCACTGATAACCGGCTTGCAGCGAGCCTGCCCTGCGTATCTTTCCCATATTTACAACTGCTTCAGCAACGCTTCGACGTCTGCTTTCAGTTTCTTTGTTGCTTCCCACGTTTCTTTCACGAAGCCATCTTTCTCCGCAGGAGCGTGAGCATGGACGTAATCAGGGATGATTCTCGCGCCGCGATTATCGTCCTTCTCTTTCGAAACTTGGACGTCCTTCGCTATCTTTTCCTGGTACTGCACCAGAAGCTGAAGAAGCTCTTTGACGTCTTTGTTCGGGAACTCTGCCAAGAGAACCTTGCGCTCGTGTTCCCAACGTGGGTCGCTACTTGCAGCCGTCAGTATATCCTTTATTGCGCCTGACCCTTTTTCTGCAAGGGTTTTTTCAACCATTTTCTTGAGACCATTGAGACCGTAGTACTGGATATAGAATGTGTACGCCTCGATGGCTTTTTTGCGGCTGGACTCGAGCATATAGTTTTTGCCGAGTCCTTTGATGTCTTTATCAGTGTAGACAGCCTTCACCTCTTTGACCTCTTGGAGGCGACGACGTGCCTCAATCATGAGATCAACGATATCAGGCCGGAACACCTCGAAGACGAACTGGGTGCGTTTGGCTTTGTTGCGTTTGATGTATTTGCCTTCATTGCGTTTGACCGTGTAGATGTTGTCGCTCAGTACCCAGCCGGGCATAATCTCGTTGTAGGCGGGCGATATACCCTCATAACGGTCGGCTGGAGAATTGATGAGCGAGAAGGGGAACTCTACACGCTGAGGAAGCGCATTGACAGCTGTCGCGATGATGGAATACGGAGCTTTCGTGAAATTGCTGGGGAATTTGATGTTGGTTCCCAAGCCAAAGAATGTTCCCTCACCAGGCCAAATTTCCTGATCAGGTGCCTTCGATGTGTGGTTCGAGCCCACATTCGCACCATAACCCACATTGCCTTTTCCCTCGGGCCACAGAGCGGCGATGAGAAGCGACTGGTGATGGAAACCGACAAACGGACCGCACAGCGACGCAGTGACTTCACCTTCAGCGATTCCCGTGTTGGGACCAAGAATCGACTGGGTTACTTTTCCGTGGCGTTCAACGTGGCTGTGTTCCGTGCAAACGGAGCTATCCACGATTGCCATCGATGCTGCTTCACAACCCCACTGGAGGATTGATTTGACGACCCATGCGCCGTCGATGACTTCCGTTTTCTCCTCTTTGTTCGAAAGAAGAGTTGCTTCTGCGACTTTGGTTGCCCCGTCGATGACAGCGTAAGGACCGACGTAGACGTTTACAACTTTGGCTGTGTTGAGAACCTTGGCACCCTCTTCGATGATGCCTTTCGGGCTTTTGGCAGCTTCAACGTACTTGGCAACAAACTGAGCGTATTCTTCGAGGAGCTCTTTGTTGTCGCGGCTTTTTGCCACTTTTTCTGCCACCGGAATGGTCAGCTCTGCGTACGACAAAACCTCGCGTCCACCCGTTTCGATGGCAATGGACATCTCTACGCCATTGCCGAAAACAGTACCGGGAGTGGCACTCACTGTCTTGCAGTTCATCACAACTGCGCGAGGACCTACGACGTAATTGGAGAGAGCCCCCACGTTGTGAATCAATGCATCGTCGCCAATCACGCAATCGCACACCACGCTGTGGTACACACCAGCTGGGAGTGTAACTCCTTTGTCAGCTTCGACAGCATTCTCTGTGAATTTGCCAAGGTAGACCTCGCCAAAGAATTTCACAGAGGCAACGCGACGGGGATTGAAACCCTCGGCGACGCGGACTTTGCTCCAGTCAGCAGCCCAGCACCCTGCAGCCTCTAGTTGCTTCTGTAGCTCAGGGTTTTCGCTGACAGGTTTGCCAGCAGGAGCCATCTTTTTAACCCGCGCCACTGCATTGAGAAGTTCCGAGTTTTTAAGAACTTCTTCGAGTTCGGGGAAATACTTTGCCATTTTCCTTCACCTCTTATGAGATTGCCTTCTCGACCGCCCCCATCAGGCAGCCCGTAAAACTACTCGGAAGAGAGAGCACATCACATGTGCCCTCTCCCCGAGCTTACGACAGGTTCTTTCCTAGACCCTCTGAGGTAACATCATGGTCTTTTACGCTTACTGGGCGAGACGCTCGAGCACCTTCTGGTACTCTTCTTTCTTCATCTTCTGGACCCACTTGTAGTACTCTTTGTATTCAAGCTCTGCAGCAGCTTCTTCGTCGAGAACCACGACTGCATTCGGATGAAGCTGGAGAGCACTCGCGGTGACCATCGACGTCACGGGACCTTCGATGAAGCGCTTGCAGATAGCAGCTTTCCGTTTTCCAAACGCGATCAAGAGGAGCTTGCGTGCTTCGAGAACTGTTCCCACACCCATCGTGATGGCAAAGCGTGGAACCAGGTGCTGTTTGTCTTTGCCGAAGAAGAGCTCGGCGTTGTCTTTGATGGTCTGCTCGGTCAGGGCTTTGACGCGTGTGCGGCTAGCAAGCGAGCTGCCTGGCTCGTTGAATGCGATGTGACCATCGCCACCGATTCCCAGCAGTTGGAGATCGATGCCACCGTGGCGCTCGATTTCCTCTTCGTACCACTGGCAGAATGCGTCTGGATCAGGCGCCATTCCGTCTGGAACATGGATGTTCGATGGATTGATGTTGACGTGGTTGAACAGCCGATCGTGCATGAAGTACCAGTAGCTCTGGTCGTGATCCTTGGGCAGACCAAGGTACTCGTCGAGATTGAAGGTGACGACCTTGGAGAAGTCGAGCCCTTCTTCTTTATGGTAGCGGATGAGACGTTTGTATGTCTCTTCGGGGGTCGAGCCTGTCGCGAGACCCAGAACCGAGTTGGGTTTGCGGCGAATCTGATCCCGGATAATACCGGCAGCGATTTCCGCCAATTCTTGGCGGTCTTTCGCGATGATAACTTCCATAGCTACACTCCTATGTTTATTTTTTTGTCTGATTCGACACTCAGCCACGGGATTGCCTCCCATGGCTGCATCCCGAATCAGTCCAAACCTCTGAGTTCGAGCAAGCCACTGTCGCTGGATGACCCGCTTCGCAAAGGAGCAGAAAGATAATGATAAATTGCGAGAGTCACCGCGCCTTTGATGGCTTCGTCTCTTCCGAAACTACTTGTTCGGATTTCGACGTCTTTTTCCATGCGATCGAGAGCTTTGGTGCCGAGGATGGAGCAGAGAGCCGAAATGAGCGCGTCACCGCCTGCCTCTGCCATTGTGCCACCGATGATGATCATCTCCGGTCCGAAAAGGTTAACCAGGTTTGCAATCCCTGTCCCGAGAAGCCGGGTGGCTTTTTCGATAAGATTGAGAGCAAATCGATCGCCACATGCCGCAGCCCGGAAAATGGCCCCCGTTGTGATTTTGCCCTGTTCTGGTGCGTACTCGGGAATGCTTGTTTTCACTCCCTCTTTGAGCGCATTTTCAGTTTGCTGGACCAGGGCGTAGTCGCTGGCAAGACTTTCCAGGCAACCATAATTACCGCAATAGCAAATGGGACCATTTTCTGTGATGGTGGTATGCCCAAATTCCCCGACGTTGAGTTTCGATCCTCGATAGATACGGCCATTGATGACTATGCCGACACCCAGTCCTGGTCCAAGCTGCACATAAAGGGCATTTTTGAATCCCTTCAGATGGCCGAAAACTGTTTCAGCAAGGGTGACGGCAACGATGTGATTGTCCACGGTGGTCGGGACGCCGAATTCTTTTTCGAAAATGTCTTTCAGGGGGACCTCACGCCATTCTTCGAAGCGCGGGAAACCGATCGACACCCCAGCTTTTGAGTCAACGAGGCCCGAGATGCCAATTCCTATTTGAACAATCGGCCCGGCCTGGCTCTCAGAGCGCACTGCTGCTAGCTGATCTGCAACAGCCTGCTTTAGCGTCTGAAGAGCCCCCTCGCGGCCTTCTGCTATAGAAAACGGGTAGATTCGGGCATTGTAAACGTTGCCTTTGAGATCTGCCCAGGCACTACTGATTCCCCGTGAGGAGAATGTGATGCCGATAACGCTTCCTTTTCGCGGGTTAATATCCAACAGTTGTGGTTTTCTTCCGCCCGTTGACTCGGCATAACCTTCCTCGACGAGCTCTCCCTTGGCAAGAAGTTCTCCAACGCAGTTAGAAACAGTGGGAAGGTTGAGACCGAGGATTTCGCCGATTTTGGCGCGAGAGACGGGGCCCTCGCACCATACATGAAACCGTATGAGGGCTAATCGATAATTTCGCCTCTCTGCTGGGCGATCGTTGTCCTGCGCACCAAATGTTGGGGTGAAGTCTGACATTTTGTCGGATCGTGACCGAAGTCGCTCTAATTGTACAGAGCAAGCACAGACTTATTTTCGATATTTTGCAGAAAAATGGTTTTTGTCCTCGATTGGCCAATATCTACCATGAAAAATATCAAATAGTTCGCGTCTTGAAGTGGCTGGGATAGTTTAAGCTCTTGAAAAGGGATGCGTGCGCTCCTCTTTCTTCATGAAAATGGGCAACGATATCCGAAAATGGGTGACTGGCAATGAAAGCCTTTCCATGACAGTTCTGCGCTTGTGTGAGCGTCTCTCGCTTCTCCGGTTCCTACGCTTTCGCTCGTCTTGATGCCATTGTCGGCTCAGAGCGGCTGATTCTTATTATCGGTGGAAGCGCCAATCGGAAAGACCTCTCCGCGACGTCGTACAGCAACCATCTGTGCTGCGATTGACAATGCAATTTCTTCGGGCGTTTCTGCGCCAATATCCAGGCCAGCTGGACACACGACGCGCGCAAGTTCCTCCTCGGTGAAGCCCTTCTCTCGCAAACGAGCTTTGAATAGGGCAACCTTTGTTTTGCTCCCGACCATTGCTAAGTACCGGCAAGGCTGCCGCAGGGATTTTTCGAGGCACAATTCGTCATACTCGTGGCCCCGTGTAGCGATGACGATGTACGTTGCCGCATCGAACTGAATGTGCTCGAATTGGCTTTCATAAGGTTCTGCCAAAACTTCACTGGCATGGGGAAAGCGCTCTTTATTGGCGAATTGTTCGCGGTCATCAGTCACTACCACCCGAAAACCCAAACGCCACACGAGATCATGAAGTGCGCGGGAAATATGTCCCCCGCCAAAGATCACAAGCTTTTCCTCAGCGACAATCGGATCAATAAAGGCTTTCATTTTGCCCCCGCACAACATGTCGTTTTCGTCTGCAGATTTCGCTGTCAGGTCGATCTCATGAAGTTCAGGCACTTCTGTGCGCATTACTCGTTTCGCATACGCAACGAGGTCGGCTTCGACACATCCACCTCCTACCGTTCCGATCAACCTCCCGTCCTCGGTTACGAGCATTTTGGCTCCAGCTTTACGGGGAGTAGACCCTACTGTATTAACTATTGTAATGAGAGCACCACGCTTACCTGATCGCAGAAGCTCACTAATGGCATCGAATATATCCCGGTTCATAATTGATCTGTGTCAGCTCCGTAAAGGCTTCATTCCCCATTTTCTTTGATGACGGTTGCTCGGCTCACTACGGCTCGTCCCGCTCCTTGTTTTCTGGAGGCCGTTCCGCTGCTATTTTCTCAAATTCGCGCATACATATATAAAGCGCGCGAGGAATATGATAACATCCCTTCCATTTTCCCCCTTTGAGCTCATTGACATGGCGCCTGTCGCGATGGAGGTATCCGAACCACTCTCCGAACTCGGAATCGGGAAACGAACTCCAGGTGTAATCATGGAGAGTCTTGTACCATTGCCACGCTGTCGCTCGCAGCTCTTCGGTGGGAGCCAATCGGACAGCTTTGGCAGTGGCGACAAGAGCTTCGGCGTGAACCCACCAAAGCTTTTGGTCCCATTCCAGCTGTAGCAATGGTTTACCTTTGAAGTCCATGAAATAAAAAAGTCCGTGGAACTCGCGATCCCATCCGAATTCGAGTATATTCAAAGCAGTCTGAATCGCCTCCGTAATAAGAGCTTGATCCCGCCTCCGTTCTCCTATGGACATCATAAACCACATTGCCTCGAGACCGTGGCCTGGGATGATGAGTCTCCCTTCGAAGGTGTCGGGATGGGAGTTATCCGGAGCGATGTGCTCGAACATTATCCCCGCCTCCGGATCCACAAACCGCCCCATAATGGTGTCCACGCACTCATCGAGTGCGGTTTCCACCTCCGCGGGGGAGAGGATATGTTCCATTTCGAGAACGAGATTAGACAGAATCATCGTGAGCGTGCAGGAAACCATAGGGCGGGTTCCTGGGACAACTTTCGACCACTGGCCCTTCGGGTTGTTTCGCCGACGGAGAATGTTCTTCCACGCCTGGAGTGCTATGTCGGCAGCACGGTCTTTCCCTGTGGCGAGAGCATACTGGGCAAAAGCCATTGCCCCAAAACATTCAGAGAAAATATTGTAGGGCTGGATGAGTGGTCGTCCGTCGCGTGTGAGTGAGAAGTACCAATTGCCCTCCGGATCCCGCACGTGCTTTTCAAGAAAAGTGGCGCCAACCCGAGCCGTTTCGAGCCACTCATCTCGCCGCTCGAACCGGTTGTAAAGCATGGAAAATGTCCACACTTGCCTAGCCTGAAGCCAGGTAAATTTGTCCGTGTCGTAGACGCGTCCAATCCGATCGAGGCACGTGAAATATCCACCATGTGTCCGATCGAGGGAATGGTTCATCCAAAAGGGGAGAATGTCCTCGACGAGAACGGTTCGATACTGTTCGGCAAGTCGCGCGGCGCGTTCGCAAATCGTCGTATCCACGGTTGTCTGTCCTGCATTCTTCGAGATGCACAGAGATCGTTTTTACTCTCGATGCGTTTACCAGATATTCTGAAAACAGTCCATTGGTATGACCGCTAACCTTGCAACAGAAAAGGGAGAGTAATGAGAAATCGGTAGCGGCGAGAGCTTGTCGAGTGATCCTCCAGTGTTCATGCAGGGTGAATAGCTCTGCTTTGGAAATGTCCTTGCATTGCTGAAAAGAAAAAGAGGGGGCGTTAAGCATGCCCCGAGGTAAGTTTGGGTGCTTGTTTTTGGGGCTCGTCTATCCATGTCGCTACGCGCACAGCAACATCGTTCCATAAGTCTGGCAGACGTTCTTTTGGAACGTTTTGGACACTCTGGCGAGTTCATAAAAGCTTATCGTGCCATATCGGCAAATGAGCCAGGCAAGCCGGTAATTGTAAGTGGTCTTCGAGGGGGGGCTCTTACTGCTTTTGTTGCTGCACTCCTCAAAGAGGCTGCAGCCAACAAGCTTGCGTCATGTGTTCTCCTCGTCACCGCGAACGCAGAGCGTGCTGCTGACCATTTTGCAGATTTTGACTTCTTCGAAGTTGGAGAATCCTTTCACTATCCGAAATCGGAGCTTCTCCCTTACGAGGAAGATGAGCCTTCGCTCGAGGAACAGCTGAAACACCTTGAGTTTCTCCATTATCTTGCCGAGGAGGGTCGGCGCAACCCCGCCGTTTGTATTACGTCGCTCGAGGCACTTCTTGCGCGAGTACCGCCTCTCGATGTCCTACGTGCCCACACGCTGACATTGCGTTGGGGTGAGACGGTGAATACGGATACCTTGAGTGAGACGCTCGAATCTCTCGGCTATGAGCGAGTTCCGACGGTAGAGCGGCGCGGCGAGTTTTCACTGCGCGGGGGAATCGTCGATATCTTCCCTCTCGATACCGAGCATGCAGTGCGCGTGGATCTTTTCGGGACAGAAATTGAAAGCATACGGTGGTTCGACGTCCATACCCAGCGTTCTCTTCGGCGTCTCGGTGACCTTGAAACATTCACGGTGCTTCCAGCGCGCGAAAAAACTCTCCTCGAAGTGGCGCTTCGAGATGCCAAACCACTCGTAACTCTTCTCCACCTCCTTCCTCCTGATGCAATCATACTATTCGACACTCCTGAAACGTTTCCTTTGCTCGATGAACGCTTCCATTCGGTCGTGATGCGCCAGTACAACGAACGATGCCTCAACGATGCTCACATCCCCGCTCCTGAGACGCTCTATTGTAGCCTTAAGGAGATCGAGTCTGTTTCGCAGCGCTTTCGAATGGTCAAGCACAGCGTTGCCGACGAGTCTCTCGCCTGTGTCCACTTCGAGACCCATTCTTTCGATGGGGTACAGCCATCCCTCGAATACTACCTCACCCAGATTCGCAAACGGACCGCAGAGAATGAAACCGTCGCGATTGTCTGCGACAACATTGGTCAGGCACAGCGAATGGAGGAGTTACTGAGTGAAAACGGTCTCGCGGCCGGTGTTGTTCCCGATCCAACCTGTCCAGCCGATGATATTGAAGACCGAAATGCTCGCGAGTTTCTCCGGCTTTTTTCTTCGAGCACGTTTTCCAGCGCGCCTCCCGTGGCAGTAACGGTTGGAGACCTTCACAAAGGGTTCGTTTTTCCAGGAGCACAGCTTTATGTTGTCACTGATCGGGAGATCTTCGGTCGGTATCGCCGTCGTCCTGTGCATCGGAAATTGTACAAAGGTGTGGCAATTGCCGACGTGCGTGAGATCCGTCCCGGTGATTACGTAGTTCACCTCGATCACGGTATCGGTCGTTTCGAAGGAATTCGTACCCAGGTCATGGATGGCCGAACGTGCGAATTCCTTGAAATTAGCTACGCGGACGATGCCCGCCTTCTGGTCCCCGTGGAAAAAATCGCTTATGTTCATAAGTACTCTGGGCCAGATCAGGCCGAACCACAGCTTGATCGCCTGGGAGGCAAGCGATGGGTTCAGCGGAGGACAAAAAGTAAGGAAGCGGTCGAGAAGCTTGCTCGAGAATTGGCGGAGCTTTACGCGCGACGCGAGACGGCGCGCGGCTATGCCTACGGACCTGATACTCACGAGCAAATCGAATTCGAGGCTTCCTTTTTGTACCCTGAAACTCCCGATCAGTTGAAGGCGATTGCGGACGTAAAAGCTGACATGTGCAGTCCCCGTCCAATGGATCGTCTTCTCTGCGGTGACGTCGGGTTCGGAAAAACAGAAGTAGCTGTTCGAGCTGCTTTCAAGGCGATACAGGAAAAGAAGCAGGTTGCTCTTCTCTGCCCGACGACCATTCTTGCTCAGCAACATTTTAATACCTTTCGCGAGAGGTTTGCTGGTTATCCCATTCGGCTCGAACTTCTCTCGCGCTTCAGAAGTGCAGCGGAGTCGAAGGCTGTCCTCGAGGGGCTCAAGCGAGGGGATGTGGACATGGTAATAGGAACACACGCCCTTCTGTCGAAGAATGTAAAATTCCGAGATCTTGGCCTTGTCATTGTCGACGAGGAACAGCGTTTTGGTGTGCGCCAAAAGGAACGGTTCAAGGAAATGCGGGCGAATGTCGACTTTCTCACTCTTACCGCAACGCCCATTCCCAGGACTCTTCACATGGCTCTGAGTAACTTGCGGTCAATGAGCCTCATTACGACCCCGCCGGCAAACAGGCATCCGGTGAAAACGCGTATCATCCACTTCGATGCGGAACAGATCGAAGAAGCAATTCTCCGCGAGCTCAATCGCGGAGGACAAGTTTACTTTGTTCATAACCGCATCCAGACAATCGACCAGGTGGCTGAACGTCTTCGAGAGATTGTTCCTTCTGCGCGCATTGCTGTTGCTCACGGGCAGATGCCCGACGATGAACTGGAAGAGGTCATGAGCCGGTTCATCGATGGGGAGTACGACGTGCTCGTGTCTACTACGATCATCGAGAACGGCCTCGATATTCCCAACGTCAACACGATCATCATTAATCGTGCAGATGCTTTTGGATTAGCCCAGCTTTACCAACTACGCGGGCGCGTTGGTCGCGAAAGTCGCCAGGCTTATGCTTATCTCATCGTTCCCCAAGGTCAGCCAATAACCGAAGGTGCAGTGGCGCGTCTTGCTGCGATTGAAGAATTTGCAGAGCTGGGCAGCGGGTTCCATATTGCCATGCGCGACCTCGAAATTCGTGGGGCGGGCAATCTCCTCGGACGAGAACAGCATGGCACTATTGCCGACGTGGGATTCGAGCTCTACTGCAAAATGCTCGAGGAAGCTGTCGCGCGCCTGCAAGGCCAACTCGAAGAAGAAGAGCGCGAGGTCGAGATCCAATGGAAAGTCGAGGCTTACATTCCTCCGGACTACGTGCCGGTGGAGAGCCAGCGAGTGGCTCTCTACAAGAGGATTATCGAGGCGCGCTCGCTCGGTGAGCTCGATGAAGTTGCCGATGAAATCCGCGACCGCTATGGTGAAGTGCCTAGAATTGACACCGAGGGAGGGCAGACGGAAGCACTCCCCATTCCAGTGGAAAATCTTCTTACTGTGGCAGCGATACGAATTTTGGCGAAACGGCATTCCGTTGAAAGGATTGTCCGCACGCCGAAAGGGTTCAGGTTCTATCGACGGGATATTGTGAGAGACTATGCCCAGTCTGTTCGAAGACTCATCAAGAATAGCGTCCCGGTCGTGTATATCGATGATCCCCACTGTCTAGAGTTTGAATATCCAGATTGGCCACGGCGCCGCCAGCTTGACGAAGCGCTTGCTGCACTCCGCACTTTCTCGGGTGAGGTCGAGTAGGAAATTCTCGATCCGCCGCGCACAAATCCTCGATGGTCGGCAGCGTTGCGACCATTTGGGCGTTTCTCCTGTGTATGGACGAAGGAACGAGGAGGAAAGATCTGCCGACGCGTTGAAATGGACTCGAACTCCAGTGTGAGTTAACGATCTGGTGCTGTTTCGCTTCCCACCACTACCGAGACGCTTGGGGACAAAAAGAGGGAACGCACGCTCAATTCGCCCGCGACCGCTACGAAGACAAGAATGAGTATTGTCACGATCGCGGTGAGAATGCCACGCAGTGGATGCAAAGGCGCAACTTCTTCCTCGGGATCGCGAGGTATGATCCCGGGTTTCGTCCTTGTATCAGGAGCCGGAGGAATAACCTTTTTCTTTGGTGTTCCTGCTGCAGACGGCGCTGTTGCTGGTTTGGGAGAGCTGGTAGTCGTAGCCGTGGGGGAGCACTCCCCACACTGCTGAGTATTGCTGCTTTTTTCCGCTGCGTTATCCGTTACTTCGGCAGACATCGTCATTTCCCGTAGTGCCAGTGATCAGAAATTCCAGTAGGTAAATCCACTTCACATACATTACGTCGGGAGACATCATGCAAACAGTCCTCGGTATTCGTTTGTGTTTAAGTCGTGACGGAAAGACGCCATTGCTTGTGCGTCATAGATAATTCACGAATTCGTCGAGGCGTCGTATTCTGGCAACATCTTCTCGATCGGCGTATTTGTCATGTCGATCTATGAGAAGGGCACGCATTCCTATCCTTTGGGCTGGATGGAAATCCTCTTCAATGCTGTCTCCGACGAAAAGGACTCTAGCGGGAATTGCTCCGGCGCGTTCAAGCGCTCGCTTAAAAATTTCGGGCTGAGGTTTCTCACATCCCTCGATTGCACTAATGACAGCGAACTCAAAATAGGGAGCTATGCCGCATTGTTCAAGAAAACGAGCCAGATAAGCGCCGAAATTCGATACGATTGCACAGCGCAAGCCTAAGCGTTTTGCAAGTTGCAGAGCAGAGAGCGTGTCGGGAAAAAGCTCAACAAACTCTCCTTGCTCAAACCTCGTGATGTAATGTCTTGCGACCTCAAGAGCATTTCGTCCCGGCAGGAGACGCTCGAATACCGTGCTATAGATGTGTTCCCAGAATGCCCTCACCTGTTCAGGAGAACTGCAGCGCGGATGGACATTGCATGTGAGAGTTGCTTCATGGAGTACTTCGTGAACTTGAGCCAACGTTACTTGTTGTCCCTCAGCAGCACATGCGTCGATGAAGAACTGCTCGTACCAATGTTCTTCTTCTGGATTTGTTCCGAGGAGGGTTCCACCGGCGTCGAAAAACACCCACTCGATAGACTCATTTTTCGAAGAAGTTTTTTTCTTCATTGCGAAACTTCACTTTGCATTATCGAAGGATTTTCCCGACAACAGCATCCACCGCATCAAGAGAAGGCGGAATGTCGTGAGGTTTGCCAGCAACTGATATTGCCGTCTTGATATCCTTCAGCCCGTTGCCAGTGATGACCGCAAGCACAGACTCATTTTCCCCGATGATGTTGTCTCTGCGGGCACGCGCAACTCCTGCAACGGCTGCCACCGCAGCCGGTTCTCCGAAAACCCCGGTCAACCGCGGAACATAGCGCAGCGCATCGAGGATTTCTTCATCGCTCACTGTCACATAGGTGCCGCCTGACGCTTTGACTGCTCTTATTGCCTTTCTCCAGTTACGAGGTACGGCAACACAGATCGAATCAGCAACTGTACTTGCTTCTTTGCTTACGAAAGGACTCTCTTCTCCCGCAACGAATTGACGCGCCACGGCGGGAGAGCCCTCAGCTTGGACACCTAACACACGTGGTAAACGTGGGAGAATTCCGAGCTCAACCATTTCCGAAAGACCTTTGTAAACCCCCGCAATAGTGCAACCATCGCCCACACTCACTGCTACCCAGTCGGGGGGTGAAGTTCGCATCTGTTCACCAATCTCGAGTCCAGCAGTTTTCTTTCCTTCGACAAGATAACTATTTATCGCACAGTTTCGGTTGTACCAACCGTATCGCTCCACAGCTTTGCTACAGAGATCATAAGCCTCGTCGTAAGTACCCTGTACACGAAGGACGTGGGCTCCGAACAAGAGGAGTTGCGCTACCTTGGGTTCGGGAGCTCGTTGGGGGACAAAAATAAAGCTTCGCAATCCGACCGAAGCCGCAAAGCCAGCAAGAGAGCTGGCAGCATTTCCTGTGGAAGCACACGCCACGGTGGTAAAGCCGAACTCGTTGGCTTTTGCCACACCAACACTGCTCGCACGATCTTTGAACGAAGCAGTTGGGTTGCGTCCATCATCTTTGAGCCAGAGGGTTTTGACCCCTATGTGTTTGCCCAATGCTGGTACTTCATAAATGGGGGTCCAGCCGACCGCCAGCGGAGGCAGTGGTGTTTCTCGAGAGATGGGAAGCACTTCTTTGTAGCGCCAATGTGTACGCGGACGCGACGCAAGAGATTCGAGCGTAAGCGTGCGTCGCGCTTTTTCATAATCATAGACGGCATCGAGAATGCCGTCGCGTGGTCCGCACGATTCGCAAGTCAAGCGATAATCCGCTGGATACTCACGTCCACACAGGATGCATCGGAGAAATTCAACCATCATTAGATCTCCTTATGGTCAGAAGCGAATAGCAACATTTGTCTCACTCGGATGCTCAAATCAAGACGATTGCGGTTTCTTGGGCACGAAGATCTGTTGGAGATTATGGAGGGGTTGGGGAGCAAGTCCATTGGTTCGACAGTACTCGAAAATCCGGAGCGTAATGAGGTACTCGACTGTCTGTCGCAGTGCCTCGTCAGCATAAAAAATCTCAATACTTTGTGGCAAAATGGACCGGAAGAGATCATCGCAGGTGGGGATATGAAGATTTTCAAAATCTACCTGCTGGAGCATATCGAACTGCACTGCGACTCTATTGCGCGTGGCAAGTTCTTGTTCGAGGCGTTCACATTTTTCGCGCCAGTATTCGAGGATCTCACCCACGACGTGAAGCGTCCATGCGAGACCACTTTCTTCGAGATCGATCCGGAAGGGAGCGTAAACATTGACGTCGTCAGCCTGAAGACGCTGGCGTACATTCACTGTTTCCGTCACAGAGAACTTCCACATTTTGAGGCGGGCGTCAGGATTCGAAAAAACTTCTGCCTGCACGGGGACTTCAAACTTCGTAATGCTTTGCAGAAAAAGCTCGAAAATGAATTGAGTAAAATTGATGCGCGCCTCATTATCCATGAGGAGGAAAAAAGCGCGCTCATCTTCAGTCCATCGGAGGAACTCTATTCCGTAGAGGTCGGCGAGTTCTCCGCTCGCCTGATGGAGCCAAGCGATGCCATCAAAGCTGGGCTGAAGCTCTGCAAGAGAAATCTTTTTCCCCCCATGGCGCTGTTGCCGTATTTCGAGAAACCACTTTTTCAGCGAGAGGTCGGGGTCCTCAAAGCCGAAATAGAGATCGAACAGAAAAAGGAGGATGGTTTTCTGGCAGATGGACTGCACAAGCTTTGGAGTGCTCACGGACGCCTGTCGGGCACCAATGGAGACACGCCAGAGATCGAGCCAGTGCGCAAATTCGTCGGCTCGCTGGCTGCGACTTCGACGCGCCAACGCGTCCCACTGCGAGCGCACATTTTCTCGTCGCGTAGCTGGATCGATGAGAAGCTGCGCCAGGTCCTCGAATTCGCCACTCGATCGCAAAATGTCCTCGGTGGCTAGATCGTAGAGAAAAAACGTTTCGGGGCCGACAAAGAGGACGTAAGGAACATCACAGTGGGGCTTCACGAGATGCAGACACTCTGCAAGGTACCCATTTTTGTCGAGATACCCCTCGTAGAGAGACTGAAAAGAGGGAATTGTGTCCTGCTGGGGCGCTGTGATGACCAAAACGAACGGTCTCATATCGACACTCGGCTGAGAAAACAATGCGGGAGGATGATGTCGTGAGCTGATGCGCGCTACTCGCCGAAGCTCTTTGGCTGGCTTCGTTTTGTCGCCTGCCGGCGGTCGGATAATATGCCATACCAAATCAAGCCCCTCGGGAGGTGGACCCAGCGCATCCTGCTTATCTTCAAGGGTTTTCCAGAACCGGTCGCTAAGATTCATCTTTTTGCGTCAGTCAGCTTCCTAGAATTAATCGTACGGAATTCAAGCTAAAATGCCAATTCTTAGCACCTTCTCCTTTCCTCTTTTTGTCTAAATCTGGGAAAAGGGATCATCAATCAAGAAACAAACCGTAAGAACGGGTCGTTTTTGGGAGCATGCACTATAGTTTATAAGGTATCTCCATGGGGCTTTAAAATATGACCGACAACAAGAATATCGAAGAGGGCGGGGACAATCGACCGCTAGTTTGCGAGCGAATCTGTGAATGGATAGATTCGCTTTCCCGCGGGGAGCAACGCCAGCGTCCCTCCTTTTCATCTCCCTTCGCAAACAGAATTGTGGATGCGATCGCAGTGCTTTGGGAACAACAGCTCCGCCAGCACCGCGAGGACGCTATCCTCGACGATCTTGTTCGCCGTCTTTTCGAGGTCGAAGGAGTAGAACCACTCCTCGATTATATCTACGAGAAGTTTCGTTCTGTCATCCCCTACGATCGCATTGGTCTCTCGTTTCTCGACGAGAACAATCCGTTTATTGCTGAAGCTGTGTACATGCGCCTCGATGAAGGCACTCCTTGTCTCCCCACTGGTTTCAAGGCCGATATTCGGGAGACTTCTCTCGTGCATGTTCTGCACTCTGGGCAACCACGGAGTATACCGGATTTGCAGGAGTATCTCTCAGCGCACCCTCAGAGTGTGACAACGCATCTCCTTTTAAGAGAGGGGATACGGTCGAGCCTTACAGTTCCCCTTCAAGCGATGGGCAAAAAGGTAGGTTTCCTTTTTTTCTCTTCCAAACAGCCACATGCTTACACGGATGAACATGCCAAACTTCTCCTCAGGATTGGGTATAAAGTTAGTCTGGCATTAGAGAGGGCGCGTTTTCTCGAAATGCTTCAAGAACAGCGAGATAACATGAGGGTTCTTCTGTCCATGGTTTCGCACGACATACGCGGCCCACTCTCGGTGTTGAAAGGCTATCTGGAAATGTGGAGCGAGGGACTCTTAGGACCTGTCGACGAAGCGCAGAAGGGTGTTCTTGCGAAAATGGAAACAGCAGAATGCCAAGCCGAGACCCTTCTCAACCAGCTCCTCGACAAAGCTCTGGCAGACCATGGCAAACTCGATTTATATTCGGAAAAACAAGATCTGGCAGAACTCGTTCGCCACCAAGTGGAGCTTCATCACGCTGAGACCGCTGCCAAGCACCTTGAGATCAAGTTTTCTGTTGAGGGGACTCCTAAAGAGGTGATGGGCGATCGTGTACGACTATGCCAAGTTGTTGATAACTTATTATCGAATGCGGTGAAATTCTCTCCTTTGGGTGCAATGATCGAAGTGACAGTTCGCTACCGGCCCGATTCTGTGGTAACAGGCGTTCGTGATCACGGTGTTGGTCTCTCACCGGCTCAGCAAGCGAAGCTGTTCCGTCGGTTTTCTACTGCGGGAGTGCATCCGACTGGAAACGAACGGTGCGTGGGATTGGGTCTCGCAATCTCCCACGATATCATCAAAGCTCACCACGGACAGATGTGGGTCGAAAGTTCTCCAGGCGCCGGCGCAGAATTTTTCTTTTCACTACCAACGGGAGCTCACTAACGTTCGTCACGCTTTTCGGCGTCTTCCGAGGAAAGTTCGAGAGGACCAGCATGTCCCTTTGCGTCAGAGGTGTGCCCAGTGGTTGATGAAAAGCTGGCAGCATTCGGTCTCGAAACTTCCGTATTCGTGTCTATTCGGGAGGAGCGTGAATCTCCTCGGCGAGGAATCCACCAGTCGGCAATTTTGAAAATGGGGGGATCTGTCCGCACGGGAATATAGGCGTCGGGAGGCATGCGGACCGCAACCTCTTCCAGATAATCTTCGAATGCACCTGGCCGTGTGGTCGCGTAGAAATGGGCAATGCCGGATCCCTGATTTCGGAACGCATGGGGCGTATGGGCTGGAATGAGAAACTCCTGGTGGGTGCGGATCATATGCCAATGCCCCTTCACGCATACCTCAGCCAACGAGTTAACGCCCATGAGCGTAAGCCACCAACGGTGTTCGACTAATTCTGGATCATCAGTTTGAATCCCAGGCGGTATGACCACACTAAAAATCGAAGAATCTCCGTAATCCCCTACGAAGAGGAACCGCGCACCCGCGTACCAATAAATTTTGGGTATACTACTCATTTCACACTTGGCCCCAAACAACTATGCCGCACGCAAGGCGGGTCACAATCAATCGAAAAATGAAAAAACCGATAAAAAAAGATATAAGCGAGTTTCGCTCCCTCCCTGCCATCTTGACTTAAGCGCTTACCCTCCCCCCGAGTTACGGCAGAGTGACTCACAAAACGAAGCGGAGAAAAACATTTTGTCGCTCAATCCAGACAAAAATAGGGCTACGGTTCTCGCAATCTTAACCGCTGCACTTGGTTTTTTTGTGGATGCCTACGATCTTCTTCTCTATTCAATTGTTCGCAAGGCGAGCCTCGAAGACCTTGGATGTCACGGCGAAGCTCTCTTGGCGACGGGGGTCTCACTTCTCAATGCGCAGTTGTTCGGGCTTCTCCTGGGTGGCATTTTTTGGGGTGTGCTTGGCGACCGGCGTGGACGACGTTCCGTCCTTTTTGGTTCCATAGCCATGTACTCTCTCGCAACGTTAGCCAATGCCTTTGCGCACGATACTTTCTGGTATGGTGCTTGCCGTTTTGTGGCGGGGATAGGATTGGCGGGAGAGTTGGGCGCCGGAGTAACTCTCGTGAGCGAATTGATGTCGCCCCGCAATCGCGGTTACGGTACAATGATTGTGGCTGCAGTCGGAGTCCTCGGCGTTGTCACGGCGTCCCTCGTTGGAGATTTCCTGCCCTGGCGTTACTCATATGCAGTCGGTGGGCTCCTTGGTGTTCTTCTCTTGGGGCTGCGCATCGGCGTGAGCGAATCTCCGATCTTCAAGCAAGCTCTCAGCGCGCAAACGTCTCGCGGAAACGTTCTTTCTCTATTCACAAGCTGGAGTCGGTTTAGTCGTTACGCTAGTCTCATCCTTGTCGCGATGCCGATCTGGTATGCAATAGGCATCCTCGTTACTTTTTCACCAGAACTGGGAACAGCGTTGGGGCTAAAAACTCAGCCGCGAAGTTCACTGGCTGTCATGTTTTATTATCTTGCCCTGACTTTTGGGGATCTCGTGAACGGGTACCTTAGTCAACTTCTCCAGACGCGCAAGCGTATCATTGCCACCTTCATGGGATTGGCGGCAGTATTTTGCGTCGCGTACTTTTTGCTCGGCGGAAGATCGCTACTCTTCTTCTACTCTCTCTGTTTCTTGATCGGTTTTGTATCGGGCTATTGGGCTGTTTTTGTGACTGTGGCGGCGGAGCAGTTTGGGACAAACCTGCGGGCAACAGTGGCTGTGACTGCTCCGAATTTTGTTCGGGGGCTAACGACTTTATTGACGCTTGCCTTTCAGAAGCTCATTCCCGTGGTCGGGATTGTTAAGGCTGCATGTATTGTGGGAGCGGTTGTGTTTGTTGTGGCGTTCTTCGCACTTGCGCAACTGTCCGAGACGTATGGGCGAAATCTCGACTTTCTCGAAGAAATTTAGAGTTGGTCGCCTCCGCCGATCACCCAAGAAAAATAAAACCGTGCCCGGAGACTCTTGTCTACATCTTACCGGGCACGGCTAACTCGTGAAATCCCGAGCAACTATTGCTGGTTATCTTGCTTCGACTCCTCAGCGACTGGCTGTTCCGTGACCTCTGTTGGTGCAGACGGTTCAAGTGCAACAGCCTCTTCGATACCGGCATGCTTTACCTTGCGTTCCACGATGCGCGCTTTCTTTCCGCGCAGTTCACGCAAATAGTAGAGCTTGGCGCGACGGACACGTCCTCGCCGAATGACTTCGATCTTTTCGATCTTTGGCGAATGGAGCGGGAAAATTCGTTCCATTCCAACACCGTAGCTTACGCGGCGGACGGTGAAAGTCTCGCTGATACCACTTCCCTTGCGCCGAATGCATACTCCAACAAAGTCCTGGATACGTTCTTTGTCGCCTTCGGAAATAAGAACCGAAACGCGAAGGGTATCGCCGGGACGGAAGTCGGGAATATCCGTCTTGAGCTCTTTCGCCAAGTATTCGCGAATGATGGGGTTCGTGCTACTCATGAGTGGGACTCTCCTCACTCGAAAAAGATTCGGCAGAGGTGGCTCGCCCGTCTGTGTGGTAGCCACGTGCCCGCTCTCGTTTCGGTTTATGGCCGTGACACGAGAGGAATAAGTGTCTCGCCATTACTGGCAGGACAAAATCTTTTGCAAACGCAAACTGAATACGGCTCGCGAGCCGTTTACATTCGCAGAATTGTGCTACTTTTTCTCCTTCGCGCTCGCCTCTTGTTGATTTTTCCTCGCACATGAGAGGGCAAGCTCCACTGCTTTTTCCATACTACGAGAGCTCACGGGCTTTGTCGGATCCCAAGCTCGGTCGAACGCTGTGCCATGGTCCGGGGATGTCCGCACAAACGGAAGTCCAAGCGTGACATTGACGCCTGTGTCGAAGGCAACCGTTTTGAGTGGCCCCAGTCCTTGGTCGTGATACATGGCAACGACGAAATCGAATTCTCCCTGGCGCGCGCGGTGAAAAACTGTGTCTGCCGGGTAGGGGCCACTTACATCGATTCCTCCCTGGCGAGCAAGTTGGATTGCGGGAGCGATGATGTCGATCTCTTCACGACCAAATTGGCCATTTTCCCCCGCATGAGGATTCAATCCGCAAACCGCAATTCGTGATTTCCCCTGGAAGTATTTCTGTGACCAGGCATGTGTCACGCGCAGTGTTTCTATGAGTCGTTCCGTGCGGAGGAGACTCGGCACACGAGCCAACGGTACGTGTATTGTTTCGAGGACCACTCGAAGGCCGCCTCCGACAAGCATCATTCGAACCTCGGACGCCCCACTGAGCGAAGCAAGAAGTTCCGTATGACCGGGAAAAGCCGCCCCTGCTGCCCTTATCGCTTCTTTCGAGATAGGAGCTGTCACCAGCGCTGCCGTATCGCCGCTGAGGCAAGATTCCACAGCAGCGGTAATCCACGACAATGAAGCGTGCCCATTCTCGGCTGCCACTTTGCCACGGGAGAATTTCCCAGAGCAGGCAATTCCAGCTTCGACAACAATAGGGGCTGAATTGTCAGGAAAATAGGAAAGGAGATGACGAGCTTCCGCCATTGTCTGACAACTGCGGCAATGGAAATCAATCCCCTCGATTCGTGCAGCTTCCTGCAGAATTTCACTGTGACCGAAAATGAGGGGAATGAACTTTCCTGAGAAACGAGCATTTGCAAGAGCTCGCACGAGAATTCGGGGACCTACTCCACCGGGGTCTCCCATTGTGAGTGCAATGCGTATCTTTTTGTGTCCCATTGCAATTCCTTTTCCCGCGCAATGTCATCTGGTTTTCTTCGACCACGGGAGACGGATGCGAAACGTCCGCGCGCTAGATGTCTCACCAGTTATCGGAGTGCCTTCTTGGGGCTTTTTCACATTCGATTCGGACGAGGGATGTTTGTCGGCATGAGTCGAGCTACTTTGCTGGAGACAATGTTGGTACTCGGTGGGTATTTTGCGAATAAGTCGCGAGTCGTACACGGTGAGGCAGGCTTTGCGTCTAAGATCGGTGAGAAGAGCTTCGCGTGACTCGAGAAATCGCTTTTCATAGAGAGAGGATCGGGCGCCACGCTTGCCTTCGAGGTAGAAGATGCAGGCAAAATTTCCTGCAATCAGAGGTTCTGTTACTTGGCCTGGGGAAAGATTTGCAACGGCGCTCCGCAGCTCAGGCGCTAGCTTGTCAGATGGCAGATAACCGAGATCACCACCGATCTCTTTCTCGCCTGGGATCTCCGTAAAGCGGCGAGCCGCTTCTGAAAAGCTTAGCCCCTGGGCAGTTGCGCTCTTCAGCAGGGCAGAGACCCTCGCAAGTGCCTGCCGGCGGCCCCCGCTCGTTTCATTGTCTACCGGCACGCCGATGCGTCGCAGATGATAGCTCTCGGGAGATCTTCCGGCGGCTTTGCACTCTCTTTCATACTCGGCAATGTCGGCGTCGGTGATGGTGAAGCGACTCGCAACCAAGCGGGAAATCTTATAGTCAATCGTTGCTCTTCGCTGAAGGTCTCGTTTGAATTTCTCGAGAGATCCAAATTGCTCGACTACATCCTTCATGAAGGCACTTTGGGAAGGATAATGCGATTTTGCTTCCTGGACCATGGATTCCACTTGTTCGCAAATTTCCTGATCAGGAACAGGTGCGCTAGACCGTTTTGCAGCGCTCAGAAGGAGCATTCTATCGAGGAGGGCTTTGACTATCTCACTGTCTGCTGCAGCGATAGGATCTGGCGTATTGAGAACCCCTCTGCGCTCGCGGAGGATCTCACGAAGATCGCTCACCAAAATTATTTCCTCATTTAGTTTGGCGATCACACGGTCATATTCGGTCCCGCCCAATGCTCCATGCGATACGCATACCCACAGGAGAACGAAAAAGAACACGTGATACAGGAATGAAGTCGCCGTGTTTCGACGCCTCATTTTTGCGACTCTCCCTTAGAAATTGGAAGGAGGAGCAGAGGAGTGGGGAGGCATGACGCACCAGGAGGAGAGTAGGTGATCTCGATTGTTCCGCTTCCTTCGTTTCCTGGGTCATAGCGTTGAATAATTCCGATGGCATCGCGGCCACTGAAAGACGTAGCGCCGCGGGGGATGGGAATTACTCCGCCTTCGAATGCACCACTATTGACCTTCACCGCGAGGGCGCAGGCGTCGCACCATTTTTTCCCTGACGGAGGATACCATGTGCCGACAACGATGCCGCGGCCATCGCTGCAACGGAACGGAATGGAGATGTTATAGATTACTCCATAATTGCCCGCAAGAGTACAGCTCGTATTACGACTGCTATCGTGGCCCGTGATCCAGGGATCGTGTTTCCCATCAGCGATGAGAATCTGCCGCGGACCGTCGGCTGTATCGTAAGGGCGCCCCCCTGCAGGGGTAATCGCGAATGTCGTCGTAGGATAGAGCCCTCGCCCAGCTCCAGATGCTTTGCGAGGGGGAAGCACGTTTCCGATTCGTGCGTTTGCGACGGTGGAGGGAGTATCCAAAGAAGTGATCAATGTTGTGATACGTGCCGGTTGATCGATGTGGAAATCGTAGAAACCGTGAACAAGCTCATCGTGGCGAACCGCTTGCTTGTCCAAACGTATGTCTATTGGGGCAGCCCCACGAACAGGTACTACGATGGGATCGGGAAGATGTGTCCCCGAGAGATACTCAATGAGACCAGACTTGCCAACTTTGTAATAATCTGCACTTGGTCCCGTCGATGCGTACCGCTCGAATGTGAGCGTAAGAGGTTTGTCCCCCAGATTCTCTATGACCGCAGAGATACGTTTTGCCGTATCCGTCGTTGCATTCACATGGTAAAGATAGAGACGAACATGACCACCACCGACGACCTCGCGGACGCCAGCGCCTTCCGGTACTCGAAAATACTCGGGATCGTCGGAGAAAACCATCGGTGGCCCACTACTTTTCTTGTTGTAATCGAGGAGAGGAACATCATCGAGAGAGAAGTCGCTTGCTCGGACGATGTCACCTGGCTGTGCCTGTCTTAGTTTCTTTTCGAGAGATGAAGGCAACTGCATAGCGGTTTGCGATGCTCCTTCTTGTCTATTCTTTCCGTAGGTCTGACAGGCGACTATAGCGAAAAGTAACCCGCAGACGAATGCTACACTGCTCCTGGTCATAGGCATTCCTTCGCCACGAAGCATGAAGTGAGTCAACCACCAAAACCACTTGGGGCTTACGCTCTGTTCAGGGTACTTGTCCTAGAATGTGTTGTCGGGCGCGACTGTCTCACTGCCGGATGACGGCGTGGGGCCACACCCGGCTTCACTTTCTCGAGCTCTCACGGCACGAAGTTCGGTAAGAATGCGTTCACGTAAGAGATCCAACCCTTGGCCTGTTTGTGCGCTAATGGGAAGTACTTCGAGCCCTTCTTTGTTTGCAAACCTATCAGAAATTTGTGCCACAACTTCTGATGGCATGAGGTCTACCTTCGTGATGCACACTATTTGAGGCTTTTCCAGAAGTCGGTCCGAGTAAGCACGAAGCTCCTCGTTGACAAGGTGGCGAGCATACCGGTAATGTTCGAAGTTTCCAAAATCACCATCTTCTGGGGGCGCTATGAGGTGAACCAGTATTTTCGTTCGCTCGATGTGGCGGAGGAACCGAAGTCCCAATCCTGCACCGAGGTGAGCGCCCTCGATAAGGCCAGGGATATCCGCAAGTGTGCACCTCTCGCTTTCGGTGAACTCCATAACGCCAAGATTAGGATGGACGGTGGTAAAAGGGTAGGGAGCGATTTTGGGGGTTGCGGCTGTGAGTGCACTGAGTAAAGTAGATTTGCCTGCGTTGGGAAGTCCCACGAGACCGACATCGGCGATGATCTTGAGCTCGAGAATGAGGGTTCGTTTTTCGCCGGGCTCACCGTATTCGAATCGGCGTGGAGCCTTGTTTGTGGGCGTGGCAAAGTGTTGATTGCCGCGGCCTCCTCGGCCACCGCGTGCAGCCAAAAATGTCTGACCAGGCTTTAAGAGTTCGGCGAGGACTTCTCCGTTTTCGTCCATCACGACAGTTCCAAGAGGCACGCGCAGGTAAAGGTCCTCGGCGTCGCGCCCCGAGCAATTGCTCCCCATTCCATGTTGGCCCCGTTTTGTTCTATGGTGAGGTTTATATTTGAAGTCGAGGAGCGTGGTCATGTGGGGATCAGCAACGAGGTAAATATGTCCCCCCCGTCCGCCATCCCCACCATCGGGGCCGCCGAACTGCACATATTTCTCGCGGCGGAAACTAATGCATCCGTCTCCACCGTCGCCAGCCTCAAGATATATTTTTGCGTAATCGACGAACATTTGCTTGAGAGAAAACAACTCTGGGCACAATTCATTTGAAGATGTGGTGCGCTGTGTCTCCCCCGTGGTGAGTTGACTTCTCTCGATTCGCAATGGTACGTGCATGGTGAATATGGATCTATTCGAGAAAAGTGAATCGCAACGGCCGCAGACTTCGTTGGCTCCTCTGGCAGACCGGATGCGTCCTCAAAGCTTGGAGGAGTTTGTCGGTCAGGAGGAGGTCGTAGGCTCCGGAGCACCATTGCGACGACTCATAGAGGAGGGGAAACTTCGTTCGATGATTTTTTGGGGGCCACCTGGGTGCGGCAAAACCACAATGGCCCTCCTCATCGCGAAAATCAGTGACTGCGATTTTGTGTCACTCAGTGCCGTGACCTCTTCCATAAAAGAAGTGCGAGAGGTTATGGAGAGAGCCAGGATTAGTCGAAATCGCTACCGCTGCCGCACTCTGCTTTTTATCGATGAAATTCATAGATTCAATAAAGCGCAACAGGACGCGTTTCTCCCTTTTGTTGAGGACGGTTCTATTATCCTCGTAGGTGCGACAACAGAAAACCCGTCCTTCTCGGTTATTGCTCCCCTTTTGTCCAGGTGTGAGGTCGTTGTGCTCAAACGTCTCACGGAGGAGCACCTTGTTGAAATTTTATCGCGTGCGCTACGCGACCCGGAGCGAGGTTTGGGGAACGTCTCTCTTGAGGTTGAGGAGAGTTTGCTGCATAGAATCGCTCAGCTCGCTGATGGGGATGCTCGGCGGGCTCTCAATCTTCTCGAATTGTGTACAGAGATCGCGCCTGCCGACAGCGACGGAAAACGGCATCTCACACCTGAAGTTCTTGCCCAGGCTTTGCGGCGTAAGCACCTCGTGTACGACAAGGAAGGCGAGGAACACTACAATCTCATTAGTGCTCTTCACAAATCAATGCGAGGGAGCGACGTACAGGCGGCTCTATATTGGGCGCAACGGATGTTGACGAGTGGCGAAGATCCTCTCTACCTTGCTCGGCGCATTATCCGCTTTGCTTCCGAGGACGTCGGAAACGCCGACCCGCAGGCGCTACTCATTGCTCTCGCAGCGCGCGAGGCTTATTCCGTCTTAGGGTCGCCCGAAGGCGAGCTGGCTCTCCTCCAAGCAGTTGCCTACCTCGCAACTGCCCCAAAAAGCAATGCTTTGTACGTTGCAGAAGCTCGCTTACGCGAAGAAATTGAGCGTACTGGAGCTCTCCCAGTTCCTCTCCATTTGCGCAATGCACCAACTAAGCTCATGCGAGAGCTTGGTTATGGTCGAGGCTATAAGTACGACCACGATTACGATGAGCATTTTGCAGGGCAAGACTTCTTCCCTGAAGGTATTGAGAATCGGTGTTTTTACGTACCGGCGGAATTTGGGTTCGAGCGCGAAATTGCTCGTCGCATGGCGTGGTGGGATAAAAAGCGCCGGGAGAAAGGCGTGCCGCGGGACACTCACGAAACGCCCTCTTCTCAAGATTCCCCTGCCGCCAGCAAAGAAAAGGAAAAGACGGAGCAATAAGACTGATTCATTCTGGATAGAGGAGATACTTTTTTCGGATCTCGAGATAACGCTCGAGATTGCTTTTCCAGCTTGCCTCAATCTGTTCGACACTCTCCTTCCCAATCCGCTGGTGGAAATCGGGAATGCCCATGAGCTTCGAGGCGAAAGGCGTGACCTCTACTTGTGACGGATACTGTTCGATAAGGGTCTTCAGAAGGACGAGAGCAGTGTGGATTGGGCGAAATGTTTCCCGATCAATGACGTGCACTTGCACCCCACCACACAGCTGGCCCTGCCATTTGGAGAACGTAGGTGTGAAAAAAGTTGGCCGGAAGATGACACCTGGAAGTTGTTTTCTCTCCAAAACGCTCACAAGCTGAAGAGGTTGAACAAATGGTGCTCCAATAGTTTCAAAGGGACGTGTGGTCCCCCGTCCCTCGCTTAGGTTGGTCCCTTCGAAAACACACATTCCAGGATAGACAATGGCTGTGTCGAGGGTCGGCATGTTGGGAGATGGAGGAACCCATAAACGACCTGTTTCGTCAAAATACTGAGAACGTCGCCATCCTCGTATCTTGACTACAGTAAGATTGGCGGCATTGCCAAGCCACTCGCCATTGACGAATTGCGCAAGCTCACCAATGGTGAGACCGTGACGAGTCGCGACTCCGAATTCATGACCAGCCGGCAGTCTTCCTATCAAGCCACAGTCGAATGTGTTGGGGGCTCCCTCTACCACGTGTCCACCGATTGGGTTGGGTCTGTCGAAAACCACGTAGGGGATTTTTTTCCGGGCAGCAGCTTCCATCGCGTATGTCATGGTCCAATCGAAGGTATAGAAACGTGCACCGACATCCTGTATGTCGAAGACGAGAATGTCAATTCCTTCGAGTGCTTCTGGTGACGGAGCCGGGCGTTGACCATAAAGCGAATACACGGGGATGCTCGTAACAGGGTCGAGATGGTCAGCAATTTTTTGCCCTGCTTGGATGTTTCCTCGCAAACCATGCTCAGGTGCGAAGAATGCTGCGACAGTTGTGTTCGGATCTTCTCGTAAACGGTCGGCGATCATCCGCATCCGCCCGTCAACGCCGGTCGGATTTGTAACGAGACCTACTCGCTTCCCTCTCACAATCTGAAAGAGCTCTCTGACTTGATCCTCGATGAGACTTGCTGCTTGTTCGTGTTTCATGACGCTTCCTTCTGGAGCACCGGAATAGGCGAAAGAACTTAGAATGAGTATTCCCGCAAGCATTGCTAAGGTCGTTTTGGGTTTTTTTGCAAACATTACTCCCCCGCTTCCTTCCCTTCTTTTAGCAAAGCGATTCGTTATGTTTGGGGTCAATGAAGTATTTCTTGCTCACATAACATGTGCTTCTCGCTCTCGGCTTCAGAGGTGAATCACGTCGTCCTGCTCCTGGATTTGCGAGCGTTTCTCCGACGTGGTTATCATACGTTTTTCTGTGACGATCAAATCGACCGGCTGATCCCAGGGGTCGGGGTGAAGGGCGGGAAGTACCTGAAAATCGTATGCTAAACCAATTGCCACAGAATCTTGTCGACGCTGAGACAGGAGCCTGTCGAAGTATCCGCCGCCAAAACCGATACGGTATCCAGCTTCGTCCCAGACAATGCCGGGAACCAAAAATACGTCAACATCCCGAATGTTGAGAAGGTCGCAGGTATCAGGCGTTTCTATCTCCGGTTTCTCGGAGAAAAGGATCGGATCATCCGGGCGGAGAAAATGGAAGCAACGGGATGCATCGAGCTTTCTGTCCTTTCCTGGCGCTACAACAAGCTTTCCTGCCTCGAGCAGTGCCTGGAGAAACGGTCGAGTATCAACCTCTCTACCAAAAGCGATGTAACTGAAAACACAACTCGCTGGACCAAAGACGGGAATCGTCTTAAGTGTTGAGATAATTTCAGAACTCAGCGCTTTGCTCTCATTCACTGATAAAGCAGAGCGCAACTCCTTGAATCGTAAGCGGAGCTCGTGCTTGGAGGCTGCCATTTGCTATATGTATGCAAAAAGCAATTTACGAATTGCAAGCCTTCTTTTTTTGATATCAAATAGGCGACGTGTTTTCCAAAGGAGTTAAGATCTCGGCCAGCGAGCAACCGCGACGAAGTTCTCCCGTTTCTCTTATGATATCTGTGGGAATCGTGCTGTTTTGGCTAGCAATGATGGCGCTTCTTGTCTGGCGTCAGAGGAAGCCGGAAGAACTTTTCTCACCCGACCCACTGACAGGGTTAGCTTCTTCCATAAACTCGGCGTGGCAAGATTCTACCGAGTACGCTTATATTGTCGCCGCCGGTGTGCCTGTGGGTACGATCGCGACAACGATGACGCGTGAGATGGCGCCGACCCCTCATTACACTCTTGAGGCTGCCGTCTCACTCTGTCGCCTCGGAGTCTTCCCCACGACTCCCCTCGAATTGGTCTTCCGTTCACGCCTCGACGAGCATTTCGCCCTCGAAGAGTTTTGCTCTCAAGGCACTCTTCCTGGTGGGAGGTTTGCGATTGCAGGCAGAGTAGAGGGGAAAGAGCTTCTTCTCGAGGCGCATTTTGCGAGCGAGGTCTCACGGTTTCGCTATCGGCTCAGTCATTCTCTCACGGCGGCGGGGCTTCTGCGACCATCGACTCTTCGCTCACTTCAGGTAAAGCCGGGGAGCCGGCTTCGATTCTGGGCTGTCGATCCTCTCTGGAGCATGCACTTAGGGGCCGGGGAGATCGAAATAGGAGAACAAGAAGAAATAACTGTGAGAAACAAGAGAATAAAGGCTTACCGGGTGACAACGAAGTTTGGTGATTTTCGGACCACCGGTTGGGTGGACGATGCCGGGAAGTTTGTAAAACAAAACCTTGTGGGGAGCGTGGCAATCGAAACGGCGTCAGAGGAAGAATGCCGCTCGCTATGTCAGGTCAGTGATCGCTTGTCGACATGTATTACACTCAACAAAGAGGACTTTGTTTCTATCCCTGCGACAGAGTTGCAAGAAAAGTCGTTTTACGGTCCGGCAACCTCCCTTGCTCCTTCAAAGCCGTTGCCTGTAGAGTAAAGTATAAAACTTTGTCGTCTGTGAGGGGGAGCGGCAAGCCGAATGTCCTTTACTTCGAGAGAAATCCATTCGAATGTAGAAAGTGGAAGTTCTACCTCGCCAGCGAGCAAAAATGGAAGGGTAAGGGATGAAAAGAGTTTTTATTAGCATTTCATTAATTCTGTGTTTTAGCACGTGCTATGCGGCTGATATCGTCGTCAACGATGATGATGGTGCGCCCGGCTTCGTTACCTCAGGGACCTGGTACCAGAGCACAACGAGCGGTTACCTAGGAACGTATCAGTATATGAATTCAGCGGATCCGCCGAGCTACGGGGTCTGGACACCGAATCTGCCTTCGGCTGGTCTCTATGAGGTGTGGGCCGCGTATCGCCAGAGTACAAACCGCACGACCAATGCTCCTATCACTGTTACTTATAGTGGCGGACAGACCGCGACAGTGAGCCTGAACCAGAATGGCAGTAACCAGATTGTGACGAAGTTGTTAGGCACCTGGTATTTCGACGCTGGAACTTCCGGCAACGTGCGAATGGATAATACGGGAGGGTCAGGTGTCTACATCGCCGACTGTATGATCTGGAGAAAAGTGTCGAGTGGCCCTCTTTCTATTTCGAATCTCCAACGGACTCCTTCAAAGCCGACCGCGCAGGACAGCACGACGGTAACAGCGGCAATTACGTCAGACTTTGCTGTCACCAGCGCTGTGCTTGTCTATACGGCAACCCCTCCCGGCACTCAGGTTACTGTGCCCGCCTACGATGATGGTTCTCACGGGGATGGCGTTGCTGGCGATGGTGTCTATGGTGCGAGTATTCCACCTCAGTCGGTCGGAACGCGGGTCAGTTACTACATGGCTGCCCAAGATGCGAGTAATGCCACCACTGTATCACTGACACAAGAATACCTTGTCAGCTCCGCCGGCCCCGTCGAGTATCGATGCATTTGGGCAGATTCATGGGGGACAAGTTTCCTCAATCAGACCCAGGCACAGGAATTGGTCAACACGTGCAGAGCGAACAACATCAATACGGTCATCCCAGAAGTGAGAAAGATAGGAGACGCCTACTACAACTCATCGATAGAACCGCGAGCCACTAATATCAGTGGTGGAAGTTCTTATGATCCGCTCGGTTATCTCATCCAGCTTGCCCACGATACGAGTAATGGCAAGAAACGGCTCCAAGTGCACGCCTGGTTAGTAATGCACCGGATTTCCAAAGGCGAGACTTTGGACTCTTCCCATGTTCTCGTTCAGCATCCGGAGTATGAGATGGTGAAGAGTGATGGAACAAAGGATTCAACAAACCGTTTCCTCGATCCTGGGCACCCCGGAACCGTCGAGTGGAACGTTGCAGTGATCCTGGATTGCCTTTCCAAGTACGACATTGACGGCATCAATCTCGACTATATCCGCTATCCTGAGTCGGCGGGAGCGTGGGGCTACAATCCTACGAGCGTAGCGCGATTCAACGCTGTTTATGGTAAAACAGGGCTACCGGCTGCGGACGATCCCGATTGGGCAAACTGGCGCCGCGAGTGCGTTTCACTCGAGGTCAAAAAAATCTACGTGAAAGCATGGAAGATGAAGCCGAACGTAGTGCTGACCGCTTGCACAGTGAACTGGGGCTACAACTACACTGCGTCAACGTGGCCCACTTCGAGTGCTTATGCGCAGGTATTCCAGGACTGGGTCGGTTGGCTCAAAAACCATTATCTTGATTACAACGCCCTCATGAATTATGCTACCGACAATTCCAGGTATCAAGGGTGGACAGACTGGTCTTTGGCTAACGATGCTGGCCGAGGAAGTATTATCGGCATTGGGGCTTATCTCCAGTCGTCAATCAGCAACTCGATGAATCAGTTGCTCTACGCTCGCCAAAAAGGTGCCGCCGGACTCAATATCTATGACTGGTACAGCGAAGTGCAGGGGAGTTCATCCGGAGAAACACGAGCTCAGTTCTACTCTGCTCTTTCGTCTCAGGTGTACCCAACATGGGTTGATCCTCCTGTTCCCGAATGGAAAGCATTCCCTACGACAGGGATCTTTGAAGGGACCGTTGTGGATGGGACAACGATGCAGCCGATCGACCATGCCAGCGTGATGATTGATGGGGTGCCGTCGACAGCGACAGTAACGGACGGAACCGGCTGGTTTGCCATACTCGATGTTCCAGTGGGCACTCATACGTTGAGAATAGAAAAGCCCGGTTACAAGCCTTCCCTCGTCCCGGGAACGATCCCTTCGGCCGGAAGCATTGTTACGATCGATGCATCTATTTCGCTTCCAGTGACAATGAGCCATTTCGAAATAGGACAGGTTGATCGATCACGTCGTTCTGGCGCTCAAGGAAACTGAAAGGCGCCTCTTTGCTTGCCTTCTGGGAGAAAATAACCATAAGCAACCCTCAGAGTCGTGCTGAGAAACGATCTCACAGCGACTTTCACTCTTGGGAAAAGGGGAAACGAACATGGGTGACCTGTTCGATTCCGAGGTAGAAGGAAATGCTGGCGCGCGAGGAAAAGACCTCGCAAAGAAAAACAAGGGAAAGAGCGCTGAGCAGAATTCTCCGGCACAGCTTACTCGAGATGAGGCGGCAGCGCGGATACAGTGGCTGCGCTCTGAAATCGAGCGGCACAATCGGCTCTACTACATCGAAGCTCGGCCAGAAATCTCCGACCGGGAATATGATCTGCTTGTTCAGGAACTTGCAGAACTGGAACGCCGTTTTCCCGACTTGCGTTCTCCAGATTCTCCCACGGAGCGCGTAGGAGAGCGCCCTATCGAGGGATTCGAGCAGGTTGTTCATGAAGTCCCCATGCTTTCCATTTCCAATGCATATTCCCACGGTGAACTCCGGGAGTTCGATGCTCGTATCAAACGCCTTTTGGGGACTCAGTCAGACATCGAGTACGTTGTTGAGCTCAAGATCGACGGCGTGGCCTGCACGTTGATGTACGAAGATGGGAAGCTTGTTTACGGTGCTACGAGGGGCGATGGCATGCGCGGAGATATTATCACGCACAATGTTCTTACAATCCGAGATGTGCCGCGCAAAATCGAAGCGAATGTTCGGGGGCGCCTTGAAGTCCGTGGAGAAGTCTACATGGATAAAGCGGACTTCGAACGAGTAAATGCCCAAATTGTTGCAGAGGGAGGAGAACCCTTTGCGAATCCACGCAATTTGACCGCTGGAACTCTCAAACTTCTCGATCCATCGATCACTGCCAAACGCCCTTTGCGCATGTTTCATTATGCTGTGGGAGTGTGCGACATGCCACTTCCTGAATTTCACTCGGATGTTCTCAAATGGCTTTCGAAAATTGGGTTCCGTGTGAATCCTCACTGGAGTGTGTGTTCATCGATCGAGGAAGTTATCGAAAAGACGATCGAGTGGGAACCCCGCCGTAAGGAATTGCCCTATGGCACAGATGGCCTTGTGATCAAAGTGAACCAGCGCTCGCTGTGGGAAAAGCTAGGAACGACAGCAAAATCACCGCGCTACATGGTTGCTTACAAGTTCAGTGCTGAGCAAGCAGTCACAAGACTTCTCGATATCCAGTGCCAGGTGGGACGGACGGGGGTTGTGACCCCTGTAGCTATTCTGGAACCAGTTTTCTTGGCTGGGACGACAGTTTCGCGCGCAACCTTGCACAACGCTGATGAAATCAAGCGTCTCGACGTGAGGATTGGCGACCAAGTAGTTGTCGAGAAGGCAGGCGATATTATCCCCAAAGTCGTCCGCGTGTTGACTTCCTTGAGAACAGGAAAAGAGATTCCTTTCAAGTTCCCCACGACATGTCCAGTATGTGGAGCACCTCTTGCAAAAAGTGATTATGAAGTCGCTATTCGTTGCGTGAACGCTTCTTGTCCGGGACAGCTGCGAGAGCGGATTCTCCATTACGCGAGCCGAGACGCCATGGACATAGAGGGGTTAGGCGAGGTTCTGGTCAACCAACTTGTAGAACGGGGGCTAGTGAAAGATCTAGCGGACCTTTATCATGTGACGGTCGACCAGCTCGCTCAGCTCGAGCGCATGGGGCGCAAAAGCGCTGAGAACGTCGTGCGGGAAATAGAAGAAAGCAAAGACCGTCCCTTCCACAACTTCCTATTCGGGTTGGGCATACGTCATATCGGAGCAGCCGCAGCAAAGCTTCTCGCTCAGAAGTTCCCTGACCTCGACGCATTGCAAAAAGCTTCGCGCGAACAACTCGCCGCGATAGAGGGATTTGGCGACGTTATGGCTGAAAGCGTCTACCAGTTTTTCCGAAACGAGCAGAATCGGGAGCTTTTACGACGGCTCAAGGCCGCGGGAGTAAAAGCCCCCAATGTTCTCTGGCAGCCCGCAGAGAAGAAAACCATTATGACCGGTCCTTTTGCGGGAAAAACTGTTGTGCTCACGGGAGCTCTTTCATCGATGAGCCGTGACGAAGCAAAGCGGCAGATCGAAATGCGCGGTGGTAAAGTAACTGATAGCGTCTCCTCTAAAACGTCGATGCTCATCGTGGGGCAAGACCCAGGAAGCAAACTCGAGAAAGCCCGCAAACTGGGGATTCCCATCTACAATGAGGAACAGTTTTTGGAAATGCTTCGAGCCACGCCCATTTGATGGAGACGTTTCTAGCTTGAAAAACAGGGCAATTGTGACTCTAAAATCTTGTCAAACACGCACTAACTGATGGTTACTGGTAGACTTCACGATAGGCGAGAATAAGCAGCCAAATAGACGAGACGCGATGAATGATAAACAACTAATAGATCAACAAAGCAAAACGCTCGGGAAAATCCTCGTTCTTGAAGGTCTCATTACAGAAAACCAGCTGCGCTACGCTTTGCAGCTCCAACAAGAAGAGTATGAAAAGCGCAGGCTTGGCGAAATCCTTGTGGATTTGGGCTACATTACGAAGCGCCAACTGCGCGAAGTCGCTCGCAAACACAACCTCCGCACGCCTGTAGGGCAAATTCTTGTCGAGTCAGGGCTTATCAGTGATAGCCAGCTGCAGGAAGCTCTCCAGGAACAGCAATTGCGGCGCCAACCCATCGGAGAGATCCTCATTGAGAAAGGATGGATTTCAGAAGAGCAACTGGCGCAGGCGCTCAGTCGCCAGTTGGATTATCCCTATATCCTCCCAAACCGGCGCCTCGTCGATAAGTCCGTCCTCAAGCTTTTTCCCGATGCCGTTTTGCGAGAGCATACCATCTTGCCTCTCTTTCGCGACGGTGACATCATAACGGTACTCATTCATAATCCTGAAGATCGTGCAGCGCTGGCAAAAATTGAGCAGATCACAAATGGGAAATTTGATCTAGCAATTGCTCCCAAATCGATGATTCGGCGGGTCCTCCGCGAGATACTCCAAGAACAGTATCTTTTTACACCTGTCGAGGGGGCACTCGAAGAAACATCACGAAGTGGATTTCGCCGATACACTCTTCCCGAAGTTTCTGCTGAGGGAGCACCGACAGCAGAAAGCCAGGTTATCAATATTGTCGACTACATAATATCGAGTGCGATCCGGCAACGTGCCAGTGATATTCACATTGAATCTTTATACAATAAAATCAGGGTGCGGTACCGGATCGACGGCAAACTGATATTTCAAACAGATCTACCGGCACACCTGGGGGATCGTATCGTCCGTCGCATCAAGGTTCTCGCAGGTCTCGACATTGCTGATTCTTCAAATATGTTCGACGGGCATTTTTATGTGACGCTCGATAATACGAATTTCGACCTTCGCGTTTCGATGTTTCCCACCGTCCTTGGATGTTCGATAACCATTCGCACGCTTACGCGTGAGATTGGCCTCAAAGACCTTGGCGATCTCGGCTTGAATCCTAAAGTGCTCCGCCTGTTCAAGCAGTTCCTCGATGCGCCGGCGGGATTCGTCGTGTTTTCTGGGCCAACTGGATCTGGAAAAACTACGTCACTGTATGCATGCCTCAACTACCTTAACCGCGGGGATGTGAAAATCGTGACGGTGGAAGAACCGGTCGAGTTTAGCATTGAAGGAATTGCTCAGTGCCAGCTGCGCGGCACAGGATCACGGAATGTGCGGGAACATATCCGTGCAATGATGCACCAGGATCCCGACGTGATCGTGATCGGAGAAATCAACGACGAAGAGTCGGGAGAAGCTGCTGTGCACGCGGTGCTGAGTGGACATAAAGTGTTCACGACAATCCACGCCGATGATGCGTTTGGAGCTATCATGAGGCTCATGGACGCAGGGCTTCGGACGTATCTTCTCGCAAGTACCGGTTTAGCATCGATCTCACAGCGACTCGTGCGTCGAATATGTAGCCAATGCCGACAGCCCCATCAACCACCGCGCCGCTTGTTCGAGATGTTTAGGATAGCTGATTCAGACGTTGATAACTGGGAATTTTACCAAGGCAAGGGCTGCCAAGCCTGCAATAGTGTTGGCTTTATGGGGCGTGTTGGCGTGTTTGAGGTACTTGCTCTTGACCCTCTCGTCAGAGACGCACTTCTTCAAAATGTTAACGCAACCGAGGTTCGAAAAATCGCAATGCAGACGGGTCAGTATCTGTCTCTTCGGGAAGCTGGTTTTCTTAAAGCTGTCGAAGGAGAAACTACCCTGGAGGAAGTCATTTCTATCCTCTCGTACAGCGAACAGCAAGCTTTTGCAAAACTTTCTCTGTCCGAAGCAGCACTGAGAAGTTGGCTCGAGGTTGACCCCTCGTCTCACGAGAGCAGCGCAACATGAGATCTCTGTGATGCCGATGAAATTCTTCTGGAACATAATGGGACGCATTTACGAGCAGCGTAAGGATTTTTCTCGTGCTGCCCATTTCTACGAGAAGGGTGGGGCGTTACGTAAAAGCGCTGAAATGCTGGAGCGGGGAGAAGTATATGCCGACGCCCTGCGCAACTATCTTAGCCTCGATCTTTATGAAGATGCGGCGCGAGTGGCTTTGGCAATGGGGGATGCAACAGCAGCGGCCAGCTATTACTATCGAGCGGGAAATGCGGATTTGGCTGTGAACGTCCTCGTCGAAGCCGGTCTCATTGCCGACGCTGTGACGCTTCTCTTGGAGTGCGGGCGCAAAAAGGACGCAGCTGAATTGGCTCTCATACATGGTGATTTGAGGCGTGCCGCAACCGTTTTCCAGGAAATAGGGGAAGAAGATCGCGCCATCGAATTGTACCGTAAGCTGAACGACCTACGAGCGTTGTTGGCCGTATATCTGAAACGCGGAGAAGTTGACACTGCAGCAGAAGAGTGTCGCCGAGCTGGGCAGCCAGCTCTTGCCGCATCGCTCTTTGAATCGGCAGGACGATATGAGGAAGCCGCTCGGTTGCTCGAAGAGATGAGTGAGTTGATGCGTGCCGCAGAGCTTTTCCGTAAGGCTGAAAATTGGAAAGAAGCTGGACGCGTTTACGAGCAACTCAATCGGCCTGATTTGGCCGTCGAGATGTATTCCCAGGCTCCCGAGTGTGCCGAGAAGGTCGCACAACTTTATGAGCGGCTCGTACAGCTCAAACAAGTAGCTGAAAAGCAGTTCGATTCTCCCATCATTGCTATGACAATCGCTTTGGGGCACGAAGCGGCCCTTCTGGCTTTCAAATCTCGTCAGATATGGTATACTGATTCTAATTTCCAGCCGAGATGGACTTTTCGTCCTGAAGGCGACAGCATCGTACGAGAGATGGCGATCTCTCCCCATGGTGAGTACGCTTTACTGTCCCTTGATGTGTCGGAGCCCGCAGGAGCAGAGCATAAGCTTCTTCTCCTTGATGCGGCGAAGAAAGTCATTTTCGAGCGCACGGGGAGCGAGAGTTTTCGCGCCCTTTGTTTCCTGTCTGCAGGTGAGCAATTATGCTGTGTTTTTGGCGCTGGGAACACAGTGATATGTGTTGACCTTGAGGGGCGAAGTCTTTGGGAGTTTCCTGTCGACTTTGCCGCGTGGGAGGCTGTCGTTGCTTTGTCAGGTGATCAGCTGGCAGTTGGCACTCTCGGCGGTAAACTCTTCATACTGGATCCTCGAGGGCAACTGCTCCAGTCGAGAGAATTTGAAGACAGAATTCACAACTTGTGCTATAGCGCAGAGGGAGGTCTCATTGGGGCAGGCGTCGGAGAGAGAAATCTTTACCTGTGTGAAGCAGCCACTCTGGAACCGGTTGTACACCTCCAAACGCTGGAGCCCCTGAGGTTTCTTATTCCTCTCCCTCTTGGCGATAAGACGTTTCTCGCTGCCGGGCATACACTCGGCGAAATTATCAGTGCAGAGGGATGGAAAACAGTCGCGATTTCTCAGAAAAATACGATGACTGCACTCTGCCTCGACCCGCTCGATTGCACAATCCTTGTGGCTACGGACGATGCGAAACTTGTTCGCTACGAGCCGAAAGACTGCAAAAAGCAGGCGGCAGAATGGTATGTCAAAGCGGGCGACCTTCAGCATGCAGCTGAAATGTTCGAAGAAGTCGAGGATTTTCAGCATGCGTATGACCTTTTCAAGCAGTTGGGCGACTACGACCGTGCCGCAAGCAACATCCAACGACTGGGTGACAACCGCACAGCAGCCCGACATTACGAACTCGTAGGGAAATTCGACCGTGCCGCAAGACTGTACGAAGAGATGGGAGAGCTTGGGAGGGCTGCTAAATGTTATGGCAACGCAGGGGATTTGCTTCGTGCAGCAGCTCTCTACGAGGAGCTTAATGAATTACTGCTTGCTGCCGACTTTTATGAACAAGCTGAGGAACACCGGAAAGCCGGCTTTCTTTTCAAGCAATTGAATCAAGAGGAGAGAGCCAGCGAGAACTGGACAAAATGGCTCGAACGTCACCCTGACGACGCAGAAGTGACCTTCGAGCTTGCCATGATATACGCAAACACCCACCGATACGATGACGCTATTAGACTTCTTCAGTCAATTCAAGAGGTCCCTGAATACCGGCGCAATGCACTCAAAGTAATGGCGGAGTGCTTTATCGAAAAGGGATTGTATGAAGTTGCCGCGGACCGTCTCCTCGAAGCGCTGGGGGAACCGTGGAAAGCCATGCGCGAGAATTTGGACCTTGTTTATGATTTGGCGCTCGCGTATGAGCGTAATGGTCGACTTGAAGAGGCAAAGGACTTGTACAGCAAGATTCTGGCTGTCGACTTTTACTATCGCGACGTCCAGCAGAAGCTTGAACGCACTCGAGAAAAAATCACGGCAAGCCAGGCGAGCACGCAACTCGTTGCCGTTGGTGCGCAGTCAGCGGCCACAGACCCGTACGGTGCAACAGTTAAAAGCAAAGTCGAAAAAGAATCGCTTCGTTATAAGATTATCAAAAAACTTGGACAAGGGGGCATGGGAGTGGTTTACCTTGCTTTGGATACGAAGCTAGGCCGTTACGTTGCATGGAAAGTGCTCCCCTCCCATCTCGCGGGCAATCAGGAATTTCAGAAACGTTTACTTCAGGAAGCATGTGCGATCGCACAGGTCAACAACCCTCATATTGTGGCTGTCTATGACGTCGTGACCAATGCAGATGAATGCTTCATTACGATGGAGTACGTGGATGGTTACACACTGCGTGCGCTTCTTTCTCGGGAGAAAAAGCTTTCGCCGTCGTTGGCGGTCAAATATGGGGAACAAGTTTGTGAGGCGCTTGCGGCAGCTCATCGAGCCCGTATCATTCACCGGGATGTGAAACCTGAGAATATCATGGTTACTGCGGACGGAGAGAATGTCAAAGTCCTCGATTTCGGGCTTGCCCGTCTTGCAGAAGACGCCAACCTCACTCAGGAAGGCTGTGTGGTGGGGACCATGGCATATATGGCTCCCGAACAAATCATGGGGCAGGAGCTCGACGGGCGGACAGACATTTATGCCTTTGGGGTCGTGCTCTTCGAGATGTTAGCGGGGAGACCTCCTTTCATTGGCAATAACGTCCTTGGTCAACATCTTCATGTACCCCCGCCATCGCTCTCAGACTTTGTCTCCGAAATCCCGCAAGCACTCAATGGGCTGGTCACTCAATGTCTCGAAAAAAATCCTGATGATCGTCCTTCCAATGCCGAGACTGTGAAAGAGAGACTTCAGCGAATTGCCACTGAGCTCAAATCGAAATAACACCAAGAGTCGCGACAGCCGCTCTTTCACCAGCTCTACCCTTGTGGCTATAGGATGACTTTTAGTCTGGATAGACGAAACGAATATCGAGCACAACATCCGGATGAAGACTTTGCTTCACGGGACATGTGAGAGCTCCTTGCTCGAGAGCTTTTCTCGTTTCTGCATCGTAGTTCTTTCCAGCCGGAAAAGTAATCGTGGCAGTTAGTTTCCCGATGCGACGAACAGGATCGGCTGCCATTTCCTTGATCACCGTGCACTGTGTTCCCGCAATGTCTACGTTGCGACGCTGTGCGACCAGTCCCATAATGGTGAGCATGCATGTACCGAATGCTGTAGCTACGAGATCCGTGGGCGAGAATGCCGACCCGCGACCGCCGTTGTCTGTGGGAGCGTCGGTTGTGAGTGTTTGACGGGAAGGACCGTGCGTGGCACGGCAAATGAGGTTACCGTCGTAAACTACATCAATCTGAACCGCCATCGTATGAACTCCTTCCATTTGCCATTTTGGCGTTTCTTGCCATATTGGGGGCGAAAAACTTATCGAGACGAAAATCTCTTACAATCGCTCGAGTACACCGCGAACAAGTTTGGAAAGGCGTGGCTCTGTTTCTGCTGCAACACGTAGTATTTCTTCGAGAGTTGCGGGTTTCAAAGCGTCCGGTAAACATGAATCGGTAACAGTCGAAATGGCGAGAACTCGCATTCCTGCGTGCACTGCCACAATGACCTCTGGAACCGTGCTCATTGTGACAATGTCGGCACCAATACGCTGGAACATTCGGTATTCAGCCGCCGTTTCAAGATTGGGTCCTGTGACAGCAACCATGATTCCGCGGTGAACATTGGGGATCTGCTTTTCGAGGGCTACCTGCTCGGCCAGGGCAATAAGTTCGCGGTTGTATGGTTGGCTCATGTCGGGGAAACGAGGTCCTAGCTCGTCATCGTTTGGCCCAATGAGAGGATTGTCTCCCATCAGATTGATGTGGTCTTGGACAAGAACCAATGAGCCTGGCGGGATGAGTTTGTTCATCGAGCCCACGGCATTCATGACGATTAAGGTTTGGGCTCCTAGTGCACGCATCACGCGGACAGGGAACGTTATTTGTTGCATCGTATAGCCTTCATAGTAATGAAAGCGCCCCTGCATCATGAAAACACGTTTCCCCATGAACGTTCCCAGATGCAGCTTTCCGGCGTGGGATTCCACAGTCGACACGGGAAAGTGAGGAATATCCTGATAGTCTATCACAACATCGCTTTCCACTTCTCCTGCCATTGCGCCCATGCCAGTACCGAGAATGATCCCGACTTCCGGTTCCAAAGCTGTCTTGGAGCGAATGAACTCCACCGCTTCACGAATCTGCTCTCTCAGAGCCATTGCTGTTTCTTTCTCCCTCGAAGTTTCACTATCTTCTAGTGAGTGTGAGTATGGTTTTGTTGTCGAAGATCTCTTGCAAGAGCATTCAGACATAGAGAAAGCTCGCTTTGCGTCTTTCTTTTACTTGAGAACGCGCAGAGAACGTTACACGCATAAACTTGATGATGTGAGATGTTTCACCGGGGATTTCTGGAATGCTGAGTCAAATAGTCGATTTCTTTTTCGCACTCAGGCTCGAGGATGTGTTCGATATCGCAATTGTGACCGGAATGTTTTTTATCCTCCTTGGGATCTTGCGAGAAACACGATCTTCTGCTGCGTTGCAGGGACTTGTCGGAGTCATAATTGGCCTTCTATTCCTTTATGGGATTGCCCGAATTTTCGAACTTTCTGCCACCGTCATGATCTTCGAGAAGTTCTGGATAGTTATTGTTCTGATGTTCCTCATCGTCTTCCAGAACGAGTTCCGCAAAGCACTGACCGACGTCGGACAATTGCGACTCTTCCGCAAGATTTTTGCCCGTGGGGGAGAGCGTCTGGATGAAGTACTCCATGCAGTGCGTGCTTTCTCGCGGCAGAAAATCGGGGCGATTATCTGCATCGAGCGCCGAACTCCTCTGGACAGTTATGCTTCGACAGGCACGCTTATAGATGGTTTTGTCTCGAGTGAGCTCTTGCGCACAATTTTCATGACCTATAGTCCCTTGCACGATGGTGCGGTTATCATAAGAGGCGATCGGATTCTTGCTGCTGCCTGTATTCTGCCTTTGGCGAATGAGCCTCATATGACAAAGGAGTTCGGAACACGTCATCTCGCTGCTATCGGCCTTTCCCAGGAAACAGATGCAGCTGTGATTGTTGTTTCCGAAGAGACGGGGATTATTTCTTTGGCTTTTCGCGGTAAGATAGAAAGAAATCACACACTCGATACGTTGCGAAAACAGCTCATGGAACTAACAGATGCCGGAATCGACGAAACAGCAGAGGAAGCCTCAAGCTCAGCACAGAACAGCTAAGATCAGGGAGAACATCAACCTTTTTGCAGTCTCCTTGGCACTGGCCATCGTGGTGTGGCTTTTCGCCAAGATTACCGAAAGCGAAGAAGCGGGGCTCACTATTCCTGTGGTGGTTACACCAGAAGATCCTCGCATTGAGGTGCGTGTTTCGCCAGATCACATGCCGGTCATACTTCGCTATCCAAAGGACATGCGTAATTATATTACGAGCGGTAACTTTTACTTTGCTGTGGATATTAGTGATCTCCGTGACCAGTTAGGGCTCGATTGGGTGTCAAAAACCGAGCCAATGAATGAAAAAAACTTTGTGGCAAATGTGCGTGGGGCAAGAGGCCTTACCCTTGTCAAAGTTGGAGCTGCAAACAACACGGTTCGCGTTGAAGCGCGTTGGAAAGCGCAACCCGCAATAGTCGTTCCTGATGTGGTTGGAGCAGAACAAATTCCCCAAGGCTACCAACTCGTCTCGCCAGTGCGTGTGGATACCCAAGAGGTTTGGGTGACAGCAAAACCCGAAGTGCTCGTAACCCTACCTCGCGATGATATCACTAGCAAAATCAAGCTCTTCACGAACAAGATTGACGTGTCCAATCGGACCGAAGGGGGGCTTTTTACTGTGCCGATAAAACTACCCCCCGGAGTAGAAATCGTACATCCGAAAACGTCGACAGTAGAGGTCAACATCGGTATCCAGGAAATCCAGACTGTCAGAGAGATTCGGGGGGTAAAGATCGATTTTGCTGCAGTTGCGCCTGAAAGCGTGAAAGTTGAGTACAAAGACAAACAAGCAAACGTTACTGTGTTTGGGCCACAAAGTCTTCTTCCCAAGGTGACACCCGACATGATTGAAATTAATTTCGTAAGGCCACCTCAGGAGGTACCGGGGACCAGTCATGAGGTCCCTCTTGAGGCGCACTTCTCTCCAGCAGCGCCAGAGGATATTAAGTCAAAATTGACGATTCGCTCCATTGAACCGCGGACTATCACTGTCCGCTATGTACCGCAAGATAGTGCAAACACGACGCGTTGACTTACTGCGAAGCGCGCGAAGAATTTCGGGAGGTTCATCCGATGGCTAAACTTTGCGTCAATGTGGATCATGTGGCAACCGTCCGGCAGGCGCGGAAAATCAATGAGCCGGATCCCGTCGCTGCAGCTGTCTTGGCTGAGCTTGCGGGAGCTGCAGGCATTACGTGTCACCTTCGCGAAGATCGCCGGCACATTCAGGATTCTGATGTTTGGCGATTGAAAGAGGTGGTAAAGACACGCCTTAACCTTGAGATGGCGCCGGTTGAGGAAATGTTCGCGATAGCCAAAAAAGTTAGGCCACACATGGTCATGTTTGTGCCGGAACGACGCCAGGAAATTACGACCGAGGGAGGACTCGATGTTGCTAGCAACATCGAGCGTTTCCGCACCGCAACGCGACAAATGCAGGAAGCCGGAATGCTTGTGAGTCATTTCATCGATCCAGATCCCCGTCAGGTGGATGCGGTACTCGCGTGCGGCGCAGACTATCTCGAACTCCACACGGGTGCTTATGCGAACGCAGTGGGAGAAAGAGAGCGTCGTCAGGAACTCCAAAAACTCATCGAAGCTGCACGTTATGCTCAGAAGAATGGTCAACGTGTCAACGCGGGTCACGGACTTAACCTGCGGAATGTTTTACCAGTGGCGGCGATTCCCGGACTTCACGAGCTTCATATTGGCCACTCAATCGTAAGTCACGCTGTTCTTGTTGGCTTTGAGCGGGCAGTGCGAGAGATGGTCGATGCTATTGCATACGCACAGCAGCTGGGCTCAACGATGACCCCTGAAGAGATTCTCATTTATCACAGTGCCTGATTGGCTTCTTTCCATACTCGAAGTTGGCTTTGGTATCGGAGTGGGCACGGCCAGTTTCTTCGTGGCCGCAGTCAATTACATGATGATACACCAGACACGTAAACGCATCGTGCCGGCAAAAAAGCTCCCGGGAACGGCTAACGTTGCTCTTGTGCTTGGTGCGCGAGTGTGGCCATCAGGCCGTCCGTCCCTTATGCTCGAGGATCGCCTCGCCACAGCACTCGATTTGTATCGGACCGGAAAAGCAAAGAGTGTCATTGTGAGTGGAGACGACTCGCCGCATAGTCACCGAGAAGTTGCTATTATGGCTGAGTGGCTCGCGCAAAATGGGATCCCGCGCGAAGATATCATCCTCGATCCCCAGGGTGTTCGTACAGCTGAGTCGATTCTATTCTGCTGCCATCGAGGGTATAATAATCCGGTCATTGTTACCCAGCGGTTTCATCTCGTGCGTGCGTTATGGTTAGCACAAGCGCTGGGCCTCAATGCGTGGGGAGTTGCGGCTGACAGACGTCGATACCGATGGGGATCCTATATGCGAGTGGTGATTCGTGAAATCTTTGCACGAGTTTTGGCCTATGCTGAAGCCCGAAGCCTGAGACAGCGTTTCTTTTCGCAGATGCGAAACTCACGCTGACGGATTTTCTTCATCAGGGGGAGGTGGGCTACCGTCGCGCTTCACTTCGTTGGGTTTTTGGCGGTTCCCTTTGCAGCGTTTTATTTCGCTCCTGACTGTGAAGAGAATGTACAGTCCTACTCCGATGGAAATCGCCGCGTCTGCCACATTGAATGTTGGCCAGTACCAGTCTCGCCAATAGACATGCATGAAGTCAATGACAGCCCCGAGCCGGAATCTGTCGATAAGGTTTCCAACAGCACCACCGACAATGAGTCCGAATACAATGTGGAGGAGTAATGACTGCGAGGCGTCTCGGTGAACGTACCAAATCATACTGGCGACTGCAACGAGACTAACCACAATAATAACGATGGGACGATCGTGAAAAACCGAAAAAGCCCCACCAGTATTAAACTGGAGATAAAAATCAAAGAGCCCCGGAATGACGCGGACGCGTTGGCCGGGGCTCCCTGCAAGCCACTGAAGCATTACTTGCTTCGATAACTGGTCAGCAATAATAGTGCACAGCGCTATGAAATAGAATAACACGTACAATCTGGACTCAATGGTTCTTTTTACTGAGCTGAGTGAGGCAAGGAACACAATACTTCGCGGTTGGCTTCACTCGCAAACGCTCCATGCTGATCTTTTCGCCGCATCTCCGACAGATTCCGTAGTCCCCTTTTTCGAGGTCTCGAAGAGCCTCTTCGATTTCCCGCAACTGCTCCATTTCCATTTGTCTGAGACGCAACGCCATCTCGCGCTCAGCATAGTCCGAAGCCATGTCGACTTCATCAGGCTGCTGACCCGAAAAAACGCCGAATCCATCCTCACTCGTTTCAGTGGTGTAGCCCTCGAGGCCTTGAACCTCTTCCAAAAACTCGCGTCGTTCTTCGAGAAGTCTCTCTTTGAGCTCTGCAAGCTCTTCTGGAGTAAACTTCGGCTTTTCAGGCTTGGCCACAGCAACCGTAGCGGGCTGAGAAACCGAGGTCGTTTCCGCTGGTTTTGCAGCTGCAGAAACGGCAGACTTCGGTGGGCGTCCTCGTCGCTTGGGTTGTGGCATCACAGCAACTGACTCGGTTTGCTTCGGTTTGGACTGAGCAGTCGGCGTTTTTTCAGTTTTTGCGACCTGCGTTGTTTTTTGGGTTGCTGCAGGACTTTTAGTTTTTTTTGCAACAGCTGCAGCTTTCTTCTGCGTCTGTTTCGTTGTTGCAGCAGCAGCCCCCTTTGCTTTTGCTACGGCTTTCGCACGTTTGGCTGGAGCTTCTGGTTTTGGTTTCTGACCTTTTTTGGTCTGAACGGCCGCCGTAGTTTTCTTCGTGGTTGCTGCTTTTGTGACTTTCTTCGTCGCAGTGGGTTTGCGGTATTTTGCTTGAGTCTTTTTTGTGCGAGCTGCTGTCGTTTTTGCTGCTGTTGCTTTTGTTTTCTTTTGAGCTTTCGCAGCAGTTTTTTTGGTCGCAACCTTCTTGGTCTTGCTTACGGCTTTCTTGGTCACTGCAGTCTTTTTCTTTGCTGAGGTCGCAGAGGCTTTCTTCGTAGTTGCCTTTGATGCCTTTTTTGTAGCAGCTTTCGACTTTGCTTTAGCTGCGGAGGTTGCACGGGACTTTGTCCCTTTTGCGGTTTTCGTAGTCTTGGTGTCTTTTGTTTTTGAGGTGGTTGTCGTCTTTTTCTTCGCGCTTGTTTTAGCCATTGCTATAGTACCTCCGCACAACGTTTGCGCATCGCTCGCATATAGTCGGATGTTCCTTATCTTTTCCAACTGACGGAAGTATCCGCCAGCATCGCTCACATTTTTGCCCTTGAGCCTTGAGCACTGTTACGCACGCAGTCGCACCCTCAAGGGTTGTTATTATAGAATTATTAACTACCACCGATGCGTCAACAATTTCAGCCTGAGAAGTGATAAAAATCTCCGCAAGATCGTCTTTATGACATTCGAGGACTTTACGGTATTCATCCTTCACGGCTGAAAGCACAACATGTGCCTCGAGCGACTGACCTATTGCTCGTTTGTTCTGACGTGCATCCTCGAGTGCCCGCAAAACGTCGTTCCTTACCGCAAGAAGCTTTCTCCATTCCTCACCTAGCTCGGGACGGTTCCATGAGGCATCCGGGGTTAGGAATGTGAGGAGGTGCACGCTTTCCACTTGTGGATCAAGATGAGAGTACGCTTCGTGAGCTGTAAACACGAGGATCGGAGCAGCGAGCCGGACAAGATGTTGGAAGAGAAGATACTGTGCGGTTTGCGCCGATCGTCGCTCCTTCGAGTTGGTTCCTGTGCAGTAGAGACGATCTTTCGAAATGTCCAAATAGATAGCGCTCAGATCAACAACACAGAACTCATGAAGCCAATGGTAGATCTTGTGGAATTCGTGTTCCTTGTAGGCTACAAGGATTTGATTTGAGAGTTGATAAAGTTCGTGGAGAATCCAGCGATCAATCTCGAGAAGTTCATCGTAGGCGATCATATGTTGGGCTGGATTGAAGTCGGAAAGATTTCCAAGGAGATAGCGTAAGGTATTGCGAATGCGGCGGTACGCTTCGCCGACACGCTCAAGTATTTCTGGTGAGACGCGACAATCTGCGCGATAATCCTGTGATGCCACCCAGAGGCGCAAAACGTCCGCACCATATTTTGCGATGACTTCCTCAGGGGCAATCACGTTGCCTTTGGATTTGCTCATCGCCTCGCCCTTGCCATCGAGGACAAAACCATGAGTGAGCACAGCACGATAGGGGGGAGCTCCGCGAGTCCCTAAAGCCACAATAAGGCTGCTCTGGAACCATCCTCGATGTTGATCACTTCCTTCGAGGTAGAGATCCGCTGGCCAGCGCAGTCCCTTACGTCGCTCAAGAACAGCGAGGTGAGTGGCGCCCGAATCAAACCACACATCGAGAATGTTCTCTTCCTTTTCAAATTCTTTTCCGCCGCACTGAGAGCATGTAAAGCCAGCTGGGACAAAGGTCTCCACCGGTTCTTCAAACCAGACATTAGTCCCGCGTTGTGCAGTCAGTTCCATGAATTTCTCGATTATCTCGACATTGAGAGACGACTGGTGGCACTTTTTGCACACAAGGGCTGGAATCGGAACGCCCCACGCACGTTGGCGTGAAAGGCACCAATCCGGCCGTGTAGCCATCATGTTGTAAATCCTATCGTGCCCCCAACGTGGGATCCACTCAATTGCATTGTCGATGAACTGAAGAGCTTTTTCGCGCAGGTTATTGTGGTCTACGCGGAGAAACCATTGTTCTGTCGCCCGGTAGATAATCGGGTTGTGACATCGCCAGCAATGGGGATAGCTATGCTTGATTTCCGACGCCTTGACGAGAAGGTCTCGCTCGTCCAAATATCGAACGATCGGCTTATTCGCCTCCCAAACATTCATCCCTTCCATGAGCTGAAATTCGCTCGTGAAGCAGCCCTTCGCATCCACCGGGACGATCGTTGGAATCCCGTAAGCCTGGCACACAATGAAGTCTTCCATGCCGTGGCCTGGCGCCGTATGAACGGCACCTGTTCCTTGTTCGGCTGTGACATGGGTCCCCAAAATTACCTTTGATGTGCGATCTGGCTGAATGGGATGTTCGCATTCGAGAAGCTCGAGATCCGAAGCTCGCAGCTCACGAACCGTTTCGGTAACTTCAACTCCAGTTTCGCGGATAAAATTGTCCGCAAGATCTTTGGCGACAATGAAGTCTTCGACCTTGTCGTCGCCACTCTTGACGCGCAAGACCACGTACGTGAAGTCTGGATGAAGTGCCACCGCAAGGTTAGCGGGTAGAGTCCACGGAGTAGTGGTCCAAATGACGATCGAGGGATTCTTGAGACCCTGGAGAACCGGTCGATCGTTCGGATTGAGGATAGGGAATTTCACATAGATGGAGGGGGACGTGTGATCTTCGTATTCTACTTCAGCATCGGCAAGGGCTGTTTGGCATTCGGCACACCAGTAAACAGGCTTCAGTCCCTTGTAAATGTAGCCCTCACGAACAAGGTCGCGCAATGCTCCGAGGATCCCTACTTCCACGTCTGGTTGGAGTGTCAGGTAGGGATTTTCCCAGTCGCCAATGACCCCCAACCGTTTGAATTCTTCCTTTTGGGTCTCTGCCCACTTGAGCGCGTATTCCTCGCAAAGTTTGCGGATTTCGAGAGCTGTTTTACCAGTTTTTTGCGCAGGCTTTCCAGCAGTCACTTTCTGTTCGATGGGAAGTCCATGGCAGTCCCACCCTGGAACATAGGGGGCGCGTCTCCCACACATGGAATGGTAGCGCACAATGATGTCTTTTAGGATCTTGTTGAGAGCGTGTCCAATATGGATGTGGCCATTGGCGTAAGGTGGACCATCGTGCAGGATGAAGTCCTCTGTGGCAGGACGTTCCTGAAGTTTTTGGTAAAGCCTTATCTCTTGCCACCGTTTGAGGATCTCCGGTTCGCGCTGGGCAAGGTTTGCCCGCATAGGGAATTCTGTCTTCGGCAGGCACAGAGTATTCTTATAGTCTGGTTTTGCAGTTTCTGCGCTCATATTCGCTCCCAAAGTTCGCGCATTCTATACATTTCTCGTAGAAAAATGTGCGTACGAGATAACCGTTTTGTGTTGCTTTCGTGAAAACAAAAAGAACTTTCCTCGCACAAAACTTTACCTCGTTGGATATGTAACGAGATGTCAATCACCTGTTTTTCTCCACGCTGGAGAATAGGAGTGAAGTCCAGAAGGAAAGGCAACTAACACGAGCGTCTCACGTAATAATAAGGAGCATTGTGAGCTCTCGAGTGCGGCTCGGAGCGCGAATGACGCTCTCTCATTAAAAGGCAGTGCGAGAGCAGCTCTCTCGTTGCCCGTGATCGCTGCATTGTTGACGATATACTTTGTTTGGGGCTCAACGTACCTCGCTATCAAAGTTGCTATCGAGACGATCCCTCCTTTTCTCATGGCAGGTGTGCGAATGCTCATCGCCGGGACGCTTCTCTATTCGTTTGCTCGTCTGCGCGGAGCTCCGTCTCCCAACATGCAAGAATGGAAAGCAACTACGATTGTCGGGGCTTTTCTCCTTCTCGGCGGAAATGGGCTTGTGGTGTGGGCGGCTCAAAAACTTCCGAGCGGACTTCTTTCGCTTCTCGTCGGTGCTACCCCCATTTCAATGGTTCTCCTGGGATCCGTCCTTGGTTACGAGAAAGCTCCGGGCGTCGCGACAATTGCTGGTCTCATCGTGGGATTCTTGGGGCTTGCGTGGTTGGTTTATCCGGCCCACAATGCGAGTGGAGCTCGCGTTGACCTCCTCTCGGCGTGTGCAGCTTTTGGCGCCACTGTTTCCTGGGCTTGGGGATCGCACTACGCTCGTCGGGCGCCGTTGCCTGCCTCAAAAATGTTAGCCATTGCCATGGAAATGATAACCGGTGGAGTGTTGCTCGTTATCGTTTCGGTGTTAGCAGGCGAACTGACTGCTGTGCACAGAGGTCGCATAAGCGTGGCATCTCTCGCTGCAGTTGCCTACCTTGTGGTCTTCGGCTCTCTCGTGGGGTTTTCCGTCTACATGTACCTGCTCGAAAAAACGACGCCAGCGCTTGCAACGTCGTACGCTTTTGTCAATCCGATTGTCGCTGTTATACTTGGATGGGCTTTACGCAATGAGGAGATAGGTCCGCATGTTATCGGAGGGGGAGCTCTCATCATTGTGTCTGTTATACTCATTACGATGGAGCGGTCGCGTGCCTCAACTGGAGGTGAAGACTATGAAGTCTCTTGACGGCCGGCGATGATCGATCAATCCTTCAGGTTGGGAAACTGAGCAAATGCTCGCGAGACAAAAGGGGCTGTACATTCTCCTGGGGTTGGTCGTTGTGGCTGCACGTTGTGTAGCAAGCGAAGATCTGATAGGCTGGAACAACGTCTACGTTTACGCTTCACGCGATTCTCTCGATGCGATAGCTTTAAGCAGTGGGATGACAAAAAGGGAATTCTTGTCCCTCAACAAGCTTACGGAGCAGACCCTACGCGATGGACAGGTTCTCGTCTTTCCAAGCATGTCTAGCTTCCGTGATGATGGTCGTTCTCTCCCGGATTTTTTTTCTCCGCGCGAGCAAATGAGTCGCGAGATTTGGCGTGGAGTGCGTGGATTCAAACGTGTCGCTTTTACCTTCGACGCGGGAGGTGATTTGGGTTCAGCACCCCAGCTGCTCGAAACGCTTACCCAACATCGTATACCCGCCACATTTTTTGTTACGGGAAAGTTTGCGCGTAGCAACCCTGAGTGGATTCGACACGTGGCAACCAGCGGCTATCGGATTTACAATCATTCTTGGTCTCACCCACATTTTACGCAACTGACCGATAGACAGATCGAGGACGAACTCCTCAAAGCAGATGAAGAGATACGTCAGCTCACGGGCTATCGCACTTTACCATTCTGGCGCCCTCCTTACGGAGAGAGTGATCGTCGCGTCCTGCGAGTTGCTGCAGGGAAAGGATTTCGTTCTGTGTACTGGACAGTGGATTCTCTGGATAGCTACGGAGAAGAGAAAACAGCTTCTTTCCTTGTCGAGAGGGTCCTCACAGCCGGATGTCGCCAGTCGGACGACTTTCTTGACGGAGCTATCGTCTTGTTCCACGTCAATTATGCCTCTACGGCTGAAGCCATTCCGAAACTTGCAGAACATCTTATGGACCGAGGGTTTCGTCTCGTGTCTCTTGACGAGATCCTTTCGCCCTAACCCCATGTTTTAGGTTGTGCTTGCATAAGAGGCTTTCTTTCAGGCATAGAATGGCTCAGTAATGCGAGTGGAGGGACCATGATTAAAAAAGAAATTGCTCAGAGCATTCGGAGCTTTTGCTCTGGCGCGGATGCTGAAACGCTTCAGGAAACGGTCGAACTTTTGGTGAAGGCGTTGGAAACCGACGATGTTGCAGAAGTGGAGGACGCATTTTACCAGGAGCTCGACTTTGGTACCGGCGGATTGCGGGGTATCATGGGACCTGGTACCAACCGGATGAATCGGGTAATAGTTGCCCGAGCTACCCAGGGTCTTGCCAATTACATTAAAAAGCAGCGTCCCGAAGGTGGCTCAGTGGCCATTGCTTACGACTCACGTAATCGAAGCGCTGAATTTGCGCGAGTTGCTGCTCGAGTGTTGGCAGGCAATGGTTTGAAAGCTTTTCTTTTTGAGGATGTTCGTCCCACACCAGAGCTTTCGTTCGCCGTACGACACTTCAAGGCTACAGCGGGGATCGTTATTACTGCGAGCCACAACCCCAAGGAGTACAATGGTTACAAGGTTTATTGGAGTGATGGTGCCCAGGTCGTGCCACCCCACGATCGAGGAATCATTGCCGAAGTGCGGCAAGTGACCTCAATGACGCAGGTGCAAATGGCCGACTTCGAGCAATCCGTACGCAAGGATATTATTCATCTTGTAGGGCCTACCGTCGATCGGCTTTTTATCGAGGCACTCGAAGCCGTGCATCTGAGAAAAGAGCTAACCCGTGCTTCCGGCGACCAGCTCCGTATAGTTTACACGCCACTTCATGGAACTGGCATCAAGATTGTGCCCGAAGCGTTGCGAAAATGGGGGTTTTTCGACCTTCATCTGGTCAAAGAACAAGCAGAGCCCGATGGCAATTTCCCAACAACAAAATCCCCCAACCCAGAGGAGCGAGCTGCCCTCGAGAAAGCTCTTGAACTTGCCCAGCAGGTAGAAGCCGATCTTGTCCTGGCAACTGATCCTGATGCTGATCGACTTGGTATTGCTATTCGCCATGAGGGACAATATCATCTTCTCACAGGAAATCAGCTAGGGTCCCTTCTCAGTTGGTACATTTGCTCGACTCTCAAAGAGCGAAACGAGCTGCCGGCTAATGGCGTTATCATCAAAACAATCGTCACGACCAATTTGGTCGAAGCGATTGCTCGCGATTTTGGCGTAACTGTTGAAAATTGCCTGACGGGGTTCAAGTATATCGGCGCGCTCATTCGTCGTTACGAAGAAGAGGGCACTCCCGAACATCCCTCGAAACAGTTCATTTTTGGTTTTGAAGAGAGCTATGGATATCTGGCAGGAACCCATGCTCGCGACAAAGATTCTGTTGTGGCGGCATGCCTCACTTCAGAAATGGCTCTGTGGTGCAAGCAGAACGGGAAATCTCTCGTGGAGCTGCTTCACGAACTGTTTGCAAAATATGGTGTTCATCTCGAAACACAGCTTTCAAAGAAAATGCCAGGCGTCGAGGGAATGCAGCAAATTTCCCATCTGATGCAGTCACTTCGCTCTGCTCCGCCAACGACCATTGGTGGGATCACCGTCGCAACATTGACCGACATAGACAATGATTCGCGCCTCGATTTGCGTACAGGGAAAAGAACGCAGGGGCCCGGGTTGCCTCGGAGTAATGTCCTCGTTTTTGAGCTCCAAGACGGAAGCCAAGTGGTAGCTCGTCCCTCTGGCACAGAACCCAAAATAAAGTTCTACTTCATGGTTCGGGAAGAACAGGGAACAACCAATGAGGTGACCGACATTCGAGCGAGAATCGCCCAGTGCGAAGAAAAAGTTCAACGTCTCATGCAAGACTTTGAGCGGATCATCACGGAACGGTTGGCTACTTCGTAACGAGTGCAAAAACACAGGTGAGCAATGACGCTATACGTTCGACATTTTCGCCTGACGTGTGAGCTGGCAAATACCTATGTGGTAGTTGAGGGTGAGACCGCTCAGGCATGGATTGTAGATGTCGGTGAGATGTCAGAGCGATTGGTCGATTGGGTCCAGAGCTCGAGGATCATGGTAACTGGCATATTTGTGACCCATCCGCACTTCGATCACAATGGGGCAGTAAAAGATTATTTGAAAATTTTTGGTGAAATACCTGTTTACGGCGGAAGTCCAGCGTGCGGTGGTCCCATCACCCACATTGTCTCAGAATCGCAGAAAATTTTTCTCGGGAAAAGTCATGCAGTTCCCATTCATACCCCAGGGCACACACCTGATCATTACATGTTGTTTTTCCCCGATGACGAGATCCTCTTTTCGGGGGATGCGCTCTTCGCAGGAAGTGTAGGAGGAACTTCCTCGGAATTGACAAAAAAACAACAACTCCAGGCAATCAGGGCCAAAGTGTTAAGTATGCAGCCATCGGTGAGGGTATATCCTGGCCATGGACCCATGACCTCAGTTGGGATTGAAAAGACTGCGAACCCATTTTTCTGTTGAGGCAGACGCACTTATCATTGAATCGAATGTAGAGAGTCTAAGGAGAATTGAGAAAAAGAAGAATTGACTCGATTGGTTCGATGCCTTAGCAGATAGAGATAGGTCACGTCAAGGGAAGGAATTATCTCGGCGCGCGAGAGGTTCATTATGAGACGAAAACTAGTTGTGAGCTTTGTTTCATTGGTGTGCGGTATTGTTGCGGGCGGAGCAGCTCAAACTATGGTCGAAATGGGAGCTGCGATGGCAACACAGGATCAGCTCGCCGCAGGCGCTGTTGGGGGCGGATTGAATCCCGCTACTTATACGGGTAGGGCGCAGGCTGCTGTACAGGCCGCCAATATGAGCCCAGCCTTCGGCGCGACAGCTCCTATGCCAAATCCCTCGGCCGGTTTTCCGGCGTTGCCACCTATGGGCGCTCCTCAAGCAGCTGGCGCACCTGCTCCGCAACCGGGTGCTGCCGCTGCTGCATTTGCTGGAGAGCCCGGAGCTGAGCCACCCCCCAATCAGGTTCCAGGGTTGAGTCGCCCGGGTGGTGCGCCTGGAGTTCAACCGGGTCAACCTCCCCAGCAAGGTGCCGCCCCCGGTGGTACGCCTATTCCAACAATCAAAGTTCTTGTTGGACGCCGTGTTTATTGTGCGGTTTGCGGCACACTCCTCGACGACGCATATTACCTCACGGTGCCGGCAACGGACAAAGAGAAGTATTTGGACGATGGAATTCACGATAATGGCGTTGCCGGTGACGATATCCGAGGCAATGTGGAAACGATAAAGGATAAGTACATTGGTCCTGAGTGTAACGAGGTAAAAAAGAGACTGATAGCAGCAATCCGTTCTGCTGAATCCCTTTACCGCCCACCGCTCGCGGAAATGGCAAAGGAAGAGCCCCTATCGCTCTATGAGCCTGCAGCTGAACGTCAAAAACGTATCGAGCTCGAAGCGAATAGAGCATTCGAAGAAGCCTCCGCCATGCTGTTCTTCGGCTATCACGTCTGTTCCGTAAATCCTGTGACGGACAATAAGGCGTTTCCGAACATTCTCGAGAAAGAAAAACAGCGAGATGAGCTTCTGAGGGATTGGAACAACAAGTTTCTCGCAGCGTTTCGCGTGGATAAGGATAATCCGCAAAGCGACTTCCTCGAGGTGTATGTTCCCGAGCCTCCACCTTTGCCCCGGTATCCTTTCCCGCCGGGGTATGTTCCTGTGCAAAAAAGGGCTGGAGGCACGCAACAGCCAGGCCAACCTCAGGCAACGCCCAACATCTACAACGGCGATGCGGTGCTTCCCGTACCAGGCGAGAGGCCGCAAATATAGTGCGAATGGTAGATCTTCTACTTTGACAGGAGGAGAGATTCTGTCTCTCTAAGGAGCACGAATATCCGGGATGGCGAAAGAGAAACAAAAACAGCCAACACAAGTTGAACTGGCACTCAACGATGCCCAGGCATTGCTTGATATATGGCTTCGAATTAAAGCCTACTTCGTCAAGGCGGCTTCCGAGGAAGAGATTACGGCTGAAGACGAGAAGATGTTTCTCGACCTGAAAAGTGAAGTTCAGCGACTTCAGCGTCTTCTGAAGAACAAAATGGTGGCGGATCTAACGTTTGGCGAAGACAAAATGCAGGAACTGCTTCGCCAATCGATCTCGATTCGGCACCTTCGCGAATTGCCTCGCATGGATCGCCAGCTGCTCATCAATAGCTGGCACTACGTATTTGTTCATCTTGCGAGAGCTGTGGGGGCACTTCAGTTTATCAACGAGGGTTACAGACCTCCTGCACGGGCAAAGTCTGGCAGCGGTGCCAATATCTCCGAACTCAAAGGTGGTGCCGGCGGCGAGAAAACAAAGAAAAAAGCAAAGAAAGACCGTCCCCCCGTCGGCAAAATCATACTTGTTGTTGTTCTTTTGGGTGCTGCAGTTTACATACTTGGAAAACGTCTCAATATGTTCTAAAGGAAAAGAAGCGTGAGTCGAGACTTGACCTCGACGAGTGAGGTGTGATGGATGATTCTCGAATTAATGAAACAAGTGAGGATGGGCAACGTGGTGAAAGCGTGTGGTAGATGGCACAAGAGTTCGATATGGCTGCTTAGTCTAGCGCTCGTGATTGCTTTGTCAGGGTGCAGTAAACAGCGATCTGAGTTATCTATAAAAAAAGCTAAGGCTAATATCGAACAAGCGCGAGAGTGGAACGCTGACAAGTTCGACGAAAGCAAGGGTGCGCTGGAAGCAGCTGTCAATGCCTTAAAAAATGCTGAACAGGCGATGGCTGCAGGGCAATTTTCCCAAGCTCTTGCTGCTGCGCAGGAGGCTGTAAAACAGTCCAAGCAAGCAATCGACAATGCGCGCACGCGTTATGCTGACCAAGTTCTCCAACAAGCGCGCAAGTCTGTAGAAGTTGCTCGAATCAACGACGGCGACAAGGAAAACCCTGAGCTGTTCAAGAAGGCTGAAGCCAGCCTCCAAGTAGCTGAAGAAAAATATCAAAAACAGAAATACGATGCTTCCATTCAGGCTTCTCGCGAGACCATCACAGCGGTCGATCAGTTGCTTGCCCACCTCAAGAACACTGCAATCAACAAGCTGGATGAGCTGAAAGGGAAATTGAAGGAGCTGGAACAGGCCGAAGCCGAAAAGTATCAACCTCAGGCAATTGTCCGGACGCGGGAAAATATCGAGAACATCACGAAGAAAATCGAGACGGACCGCGATTATAAGCAAGCCATCGTCCTCTGTGGAACGGCAATTACTGACGCTGAGAACGGCATTCTCGAGACAAAGAAGGCAAAAGCGCAGGCCGAGCTGCGATACCTCGAATCGAAACTCGCTGAAGCTCGTGCAGATGAAGCGCTCATTTATGCTCCCGACCGTTTGCAGAAAGCGGAGACCGCTTTCCAGAGCCTCATGGTCAACTATGTGAATAATCAGTTTGACACGGTGCTCAACACGATACCGCAGCTCAAACCCCAGTTCGAAGATCTCGTGACGGTTACCCGCATTGAAGCAACGAAAGAAAAGATTGCCTCCGTCGAGAAAGCAATTAAGACCCTGCGTGAAGAAGCTGTCGACGTACACCTCCCCGGGCGAGTAGAAGTCATGGAGAAGCTTGTGCAGGAGGCAAAGGAACTTTTTAACAATAACGACTACGACTCAGCAAAGGAAAAAGCCAGTCAGGCCCTTATCGAAAATGACCGCATCGTTGCCCTTTTCGATGACCTGACGGAAAAGTATATTGTGGAGGCAGAACAAGCGTGGGAAACCTCGGCGCGGACTCTTGAGAAAATGGAATCATTTTTCAAGGGGCAGCCGCAAAGCGCTGTCGTCGACCAACGTCTGGAGGTTCGTCGTCAAACAGAAACAACAAATCTCAATGCGCAGCGCGACGTGGCATCTGTTCAGATTCGCGACGCAAAACGTTATCGTTCCGAGCGCCGATTTAAGCGAGCAATTGAGTTAGCGCAAGAAGCCAAGAAAACTTCTGACCAAATCGTGAGCAACACTTTCAGGCTTGTTGCCGAACATGCACTCATTGCCGTCCAGGATGAAGTTTCTGATCTCGAGCGTAAGGGCGCCAGGCAATATGCTAGCCAGGCTCTCTCTCAGGTGCAGAGTCTCGTGGAAGAAACTCAAAAGCTATTGAGTGAGGGCAAGAATAGGGAAGCTGCAGAAGCCACAGCAAAAGCCCGTGCTTATCTCGAAAACGTCAAACAGCTACTTGCTCAACGTGCAGTAGAAGAGAAAAAGCGTACTGAAGACATTCTGCGGAGGCTGGAAGGGAGTAACCCACCCGTTCCGGCAGTCATCAATGTCCGAAATGATTCACCAGGCGGAGGCCAGAATGATAAGTACCTCTTGCCAGAGGAAGAAGCCCTCGCAGCCGGAAAAACTCCTTTAGTCCTTGCGCAGGCTTCTTCTCAGTACGTGGCTGGGAGCCCTGATGCAGGACCATCCCTTGCCCTGGCGAACGAAAATCTCCCGCAGGGAACAAAAATGACGGCTGACAATCCTGCGCCAGTGCAGACCGGTCAGCCCGTGGCAGCGACGGTGGGAACTCGTCCCGAGCCCGTTTCTGGAAATAGTTCCCAAAAACGAGAACCGACGCTGAGCGGCGCTCCATTTGTCGCTGCCGCTCCTGGAACAGCTTCTCAACCTACGGGGACGAATTCTTCAGCGTTATCAGCGTCATCACCTGATTCTGCAGAAAACATCAGGGTAGCGCTCGAGCAAATGCTCCAGGATGAACGGCGGCTGCGCGATATTCGCAAATATCAGCCAGGCGCAATCGAACAAGCGCGGCAGAAACTTCAAGAGTCTTCAGAAGCTCTCATTGCTCAGGACTACTTGAAATCGTTGGATGCGGCCCGTGAGGCACAGCGTATCCTTCTCACTGCAGAAACGAACGCCGCGCGTGCTGCAGCACGCGCAAATCTCAAGGCCGCTGCCGATCGAATCAACTTGGCAGAGGCAGCCGGCGCTATCATGTATGCTCCTGCTCAATTGACTGAGGCGATATCGCTTTATGAGCAGACACAAAAACTACTCCAGCAGGGACAATATCTCCAAGCTCGAGATGTCAGTGAGCAGGCGCTTATCGCTGCTGATGATGCCCGACTTTACAATGTTAAGAAAGCGCGCGACCTTGCCGCACTGTCGACGCAGTACGGTGGATGGAAAGCTGCGCATCCGCTGCTTGTGGAAGCTGAACAAAACGCTGCTGTAGCCGAGGAACTTCTTGGCAATTGCGAGACAGCGGCAGAGGGCCAGAAATTAGCGGAGGAAGCAGTGCGCCAAGCCCAGGCTGCTCTCGACCACTCTCGGGATTATACATTCCAGGAGCGATTGGACAACATTTATCGGGCTCTTAACCAAGCTCTTCGTGCTGGAGCAAATTACTTTAACGTAGAAGAGGTGAAAAAGCTCATAGCTGAGTTGAGTGAGGCGAGAGACGAATACTGCACTCGCAATTTCGACGCTGTCGAAATGAAGCTGAAGGATATCGAAGCTGGGCTCGCACGAGTGCTGGAAACGACGCCGCTTGTTCTTGAGCAGAATCTGCAGGAGAACACGTCGCGGTTGAATGCTCTCATTGAAGCAGGCGCGGAGAACTACATGGCGCAGGAAGTTGACGATGTGAAGACTCTCATGAATCGCGCCGCAGTAGATTTCCGCAAAGGCGACTACCAGTCATCGTACATCAACATGAAAAACGCCATTGCTCTCACCGACAGAATCGAAAACAGGCTGCAGGAACAAGTCTACTTCGACGCTGCGTCTGAAATCCTGTCACAGCTCGACGCATGCTTCAAGAAGTTCGCTTTAATCCTCGAGAAAGATCCGAGCTTCTTGAAAGAACTTGTGACTCAGCCCAACGGAGCCGCCGCAAGCATAAGGCTCAGTGCAGCGATGTCGCCCAACGACTTCAAAGATAGTATTCGGGACATCTATCTGCGGACGATTCATCTCAAACCGCCTACCTCGCAGGAAGCGACTCATGAGAGGCTTATTCTTGCTGTTAAGTATGCACTGACTGCTGCCGAAAACTTCCAGAAACTGTACCTCCTCGACCAGGTAAGTTTGCAGGATGCCTATGACATAATCGACACAGCTTACAATCAGATCCGGCAGGCTAAGGAATTACGCGCGGATGTGCAATTGCGCATGATAGATCCTCAGGCACGCAGCAAGGTCATTCGTGCCGAGAAGATCGTAAACTACTGATTTGCAGATCCGGAAAAGACTAACGAGTAGAGAAGGGAGTCTCAGACAGTGCTTTCTTCACTCAACTACGTTACAAAAGTTGAGCTGGTCGTCATTGCAGGGATCTTGCTTTTTGCTATCTATGTTGCATATTCGCTCGACCTCTTCAAGAAAGGGCAGTGAGGCGTGGGGGTGTTCAGCAGAAAAGAAGATCCACATCAGAGATTAACTTCGCTGGAGAACCGATTGGCCGTGTGCCAGCAGTACACAAAGCTGTGGCACGATTACTTCCGCTTCTTTTCCGAGGAATTGCGCGATCGCCGCATCACTGAAGAGGAAGAACAGGCATTTTTTCAGATGATTTATGTTCTCGCAAGCAACCAATTCCGATTCGTGGAGTTGGCGAGTCCGCACTTCAAAGAGGGCGGCGGAATCCTTAAGGTGCTCACAGACACGGTAAGCCTTCAGTATATTAAACAGATGAGCGATGCCCAGTATAGTCAGCTTCTCATCGAGTGGCACACTATCTTTATTATGATGAATAAGGCGATCGGAAAGCTCAAAGCCGAATATGCTGCTCAGGAAGCTAAACGTGCGGGCAAGAAGCAGTAATACATACTTCTACAGTGTATGATCCTACCCGCAGAAGAACCAGAACTGCTCAAACATGCTCGTAACCATGGCTGACTAACGATGCCAACAAGAGCAAAACTCGACCTTGTCACGCCTCAGCAAAGAGAAGCGTATCTCCTGTGTGCCCTCCAGATGCCCGGTGCCAGTATTGAAGAGACCGAACAGTCTCTTGCAGAAATGGAGAGGCTGGTATTGTCCGCTTCAGGTGAGATTGCCGACACACTAGTGCTTGCGTTGCGCCATGTCGATCCGGCGTTTTTCCTCACCAAAGGCAAAGTCCAACAATTGAAAGCCTGTGCAGAAGCTTTTGAACTGACAGGGATAGTCTTCGATCGGGATTTTTCACCTGTTCAGGTCAGAAATCTCACTGACGAAATTGGGGTTCGCATAATCGGGCGTACGGAGTTGATATTAGATATTTTTGCCCGCAGAGCCCGTACCCATGAAGGGAAACTGCAAGTCGAGCTCGCCCAACTCCAGTACGTTATGCCGAGGCTCATTGGCAAAGGATTTGTTTTGTCAAGGCTCGGAGGCGGCATTGGCACTCGTGGTCCTGGTGAAACAAAACTCGAAACGGACAGGCGGCGTATTGCCGAGAGAATTTCAGCACTCAAAAGAGAACTGAAAGAGATTCGAAAACATCGCGACGTGCAGCGTAAGCAGAGAGTGCGACACGAAATCCTTACCGTGGCGCTCCTTGGCTATACAAATGCGGGCAAAAGCACACTTCTCAACGCGCTTACTCATGCTGACGTCAAAGCAGCTGATCAGCTTTTTGCGACTCTCGACCCCACCGCGCGTCGGTCAGTGCTTCCTGATGGAAGGCCAGTAATCTTTACGGATACCGTCGGATTTATCCGGGACCTTCCGCCCTCCCTGGTTGCCGCGTTCAAAGCTACACTTGAAGAAGTTCTTTACGCAGATCTCCTCGTGCACGTGATCGATGCCTCGTCGTCCACGATCGAGCGGGAAATCAGGACAACCGAGGAAGTCTTAGAGGATCTCGGCGTAGCACAAAAACCAATCCTGCGAGCCTATAATAAGATAGATAGAGGTTTGACTCCAGTCGCTGCTGCATTTCTCGAAAATCCGGATGTGCCATCGGTCGCTCTCTCTGCGCTCTATCGAGTAGGAATTCACGACTTCTTCGTAGAAGTATCGCGGCTCACCGAAAAAGAGAAAGTCGAACGCGAGATGCTGCTTCCTCCAACAGCCTACAACACTCTTGCCCGCCTCTATTCACAAGCCAAAGTCTTAGCAACGGAGTTTGGAGATGAGGGGATTCGTGTCCGTGTTCTCATCGAGAAGCGGAAACTTCCCGAGTTTGAGATGTACGTTGTCCCTCCGGCACTGGGTGAAAAATAAATGCGCACACCAACCGGTGTGCGCAAACTGTCTAGCGTTCTTACGATTGGAACGCGATGTCTCGATGCTTTAGCGTTATTTCGCTTTTGTCCGCGCGATTCGCTCCGCCGCACGCCGCGCTGTATCAGCCAATACTTTTTGAGGATCTGCTTTGCGGTTGAGAACATCGTCAACCATTCTGCCAATATCCTGCCGTACACCCTCCCAAACGGCAATGCTGGGTTCTTGCTTTCCCTTGTTCTGGACAACGAGAGAAGCTGCCAGAGCGTAGCGAGGGTTAGACTCCAGGAATTTCTTCATCTCTGGATCTTCCAGCATCGAGTAACGGATTGGCATATAGCCTGTGCGGGTCGCCCAGCGAACACAATTCTCTCTTTTCACGAGGAATTTAATAAAGCGCCACGCTGCTTTGCGTTCTGCCTCGGGGCGATTAGCAAAGATTCCGAGGTTTGTGCCCTGCATTACATAGCGAGGATCTTTCCCCTCCATCTGGGGAACAGGCGCTACGATCCACTGGAAGCGATCGCCGACAGACCTTTGAACATACGGGAAACTAGCACTACTGTAAATGAACATCGCTATCTGATTATTTCCGAAAGGAGCGTCCATATAGTTCGAATCCACATACAGGTGCTTCTCTGGATATTGGAGATCTTGCCAGAATTTCAAAATCTGGACGCCCAACTCATTATTGAACGCTGGCTCTCCTTTCTCGTTGAGAAGCTCACCACCCGCTGCAAAGTAGAGCGTTGTAAAAGCCTCGCTTTGTGGTTGTACCCCAATACCGTAAGTTGTGATTCGCTTCCCGTCGGTTTCCGTGCACTTGATGATCGCCTCACGAAATTCGGAAAGGGTACGCGGCGCTGTCGTGAAACCTGCTTTTTTGAGCCGGTCCATGTTGGCGTACAGAAGGTAGATGCTCTTGTTGAATGGCATCGTGGTCCACTTGCCATTCCATGTATTAGCCTCGCGGAACCCTTGCACAAAGTCTTTTTGCTCAGCTTCCGAAAGTCCGTCGGGACCTTTTATGTAGTTTTCGACCGGATCCATGAGACCCTTTGCCACGTAATCGCTGGTCCAGTTCTCATACACTGTTGCAAGAACGGGATTGTTTGCCGGTGAAGTTGCAAATGAGCTCTGAAGTTTTTGGGACAGCTCGTTGGGACGTCCTTGGAAGACCTGCTGGATCTCAATGTCGGGATTAGCTGCTTGGAACTCCTCAATAAATTCTTTTATTAGTTTAACATGATCACCGCCGAAATAATGCCAAAACTGTATGACAGTCTTGCCGCCTTTTTCCTGGCTATATCCCGCATAGGGGAACGACTGGAACAGAACGCATGAGATAAGAACGAGTAAGCTTTTTGTCCACACGGAGGAAAAATATCTGCGCATTGTCGATGCTCCCTCATTGAGCAGTAGTTTGTTTTTACACTATGCCTTTTATAGTTTGAGGGGGCGTGTCGCAAGTGTAATCAGTGAAACAAAATTCTTATTCCGCCCAGAACGGGAGCACCCTTCTCCCAAAAAGAACAAGCGTGCTCACATTTTCGGGAAGAAGTGAGCACGCTCGGGGACTCGTTTACGGATGAAAGTTTCGAAACCTCTCCTCTCAGCCGAGGAAATTGGACTTTGCTGCAGTAATAGCGATGACGTCCACGATATCGCGAATGCTGCAGCCGCGCGACAGATCGTTAACCGATTTTGCCAAGCCCTGTAGAACAGGTCCGATAGCATCGGCTTTTGCCAGACGCTGGACGAGTTTGTATGAGATGTTCCCGGCATCGAGATCAGGGAAAATCAAGACGTTGGCACGACCGGCCATGGGGGACTCCGGTGCCTTGCGTTTTCCGATGCTCTCGATGAGAGCCGCGTCCGCCTGCAGCTCTCCGTCGCACAGAAGATCTGGCTTGGCTTTCTTCACAAGCTCGGTGGCCTGTCGTACTTTGTCGACCATCGGATGCTGAGCGCTGCCTTTCGTGGAGAAGCTTAACATTGCAACACGGGGCTCAAAGCCCAACAGCTTCTGCATCATTTCAGATGTTGCAATGGCAATGTCGGCGAGCTGCTCGGGAGTCGGATCCGGCAGAACGGCGCAATCCGCGAAAAGCATCACCCCGTTTTCTCCCAGGGGACAATCGGGGACCACCATGATGAAGTGGCTGGAGACAGTTTTGATTCCCGGCTGCAAACCAATGCATTTAATGGATGCTCGGAGAACGTCACCGGTTGTTGTGATTGCACCGGCAGTCATGCCGTCCGCCTCACCGCACGCAACCATCATTGCGGCGTAATAAAGTGGATCAGAGACAATCTCTTTCGCCTGTTGGAGCGAGAGATTCTCTTTTTTGCGCTTCTCAGCGTATTGCGCGGCAAACGCTTCGAGTTTTGCTGCATCGACGGATGGATCGACGAGCTCGAGTCCCGAAATATCAATCCCTTCGGCTTTCGCCAGGGAGGCAACCTTGTCCCGGTAGCCGACCAGAACAGGTACAGCGAACCCTTCCTTTTGGACGGTAAGAGCCGCATGGAGTGTTCGATTGTCGCCACCGGCTTCTGGCAAAACAATACGCCGCTTCTTTTGGGAAGCGAGCGCAATGATCTTTTCCTGAACGGTTTGTGTCATTGTTTTCATAGTAGCTTCCAAAATTCGGGCCTAAAGACCTAATTCAAGAGGAAAAGAAGGCGCCAAACCAATTTATTCCGAAAAGGGCGTCCGGTCTCTCTGGGCTCGGGTGCGCAACCGTTGAAGCTGGCGTTCGACAATGAGCACCGCCAAATGGCGCGCAATTGCCTCGCGATTGGGCTCGCTGAATGCCTGCTGCGCTTTCCTTTCGTCGACATCGAACCGGTAGAGAGCCGCCAAAAGTTGCTCGAACGACTCGTCCATCATCTCGCGGATCCGCTCCGCGAGCATTTCGTAAAAACGCGCTTTCTCAGCTTCGGAAATACTCGCCCACGTCTCAGGAAGTGATTCTAATCCAAAGCAGGCGCGCACTAGATCGGTCCGCATGTCCCCAAATTCATCGGGAGGCAGAGGAGGAAGGTCGGATGGTTCAACGTCTGTCATAAGCTCAACCTCGTACTGTCAGCCACACGATCACCAACCGTTTATTCTTGGCAACTAAATGAACTCGCGGAAAAGTTCCCGCCGCGGGCCTGGAATGACAACCTGGTTCACGAGTAGCCCATGCTCGGCGGCAGCGGCCGCACCTGCTTCCACTGCAGCACGGCATCCTGCCACGTCGCCCGTCACGAGCACAAACCCTTTGCCTCCTAGCGCCATAGCGAGGTGAACACGGAAAAGTGTGACGCTTCCTGCTTTCACCGCTGCATCTGCCGCTTGCACAGCGCTTGCGGCGCCGAATGTCTCGATGATTCCGAGGGCTCGGGCTTCCTCCGGTGTCAGTTCGACAGACCCCGTAACAGCAGGGAATACAGCAGGGTGGATGTTGGGAATCACAATATGATCAATGAGACCTTCTCGAGCCAGCGAGATGCCCGCATTGACACTGCTCTCGACATCTGCAACGGATCCAGCAACCGTAACAAGGAACTTGCCCGAGCAGATGGTGCGGGCAATGAGCAATTCCACATCCGCCGCTTTCAGCATTGCATCTTCGATCTCGAATCCCATTGCGATCGACGAGCATTCCACCATTCCAATTGCTTCAGGCATTTTCCTTCCCCTTACGCAGTAATTTCGATGAAATCTGTCACAGCGGTCACTGTCCCACCGATGGAGGCGTGGATGGGTGCGCCGAGTTGATCTGGGGGCACACTCGCGATGAGGTCACCTTGGCGGACGCGTGCCCCAGCCGTAACCACTGGGACAGCGGGGCTCCCCACGTGCTGCTTCAGTGGTATCCGAACTCGACCCGGCTCAAGCCGCTTTTCCACAAGTGACCCTTCATTAACAAAGATACCGAGATTCAATCGCGCAAAGAGTCGCTTTGTCGGCACACGACGCGACTCGTAGAGCGGATGGGGTTCGATCTTACGTCCCTCGGATTGCCATCGCACCCCTTTTTCTCTTACCACGGCTTTGCCCTGAATGCACGCTCTGCGTGGATCAAGGTCTTCGGGACATGCGATCATCGTGCACACGTTGCACTCGCAACAAAAACTTGTGCCTGCGAGAAGAGGCATTTTGTCCAAGGTAAAACCAAGTGCTCGCATTGCTTTGTGAGGTTCAATCGGGTGTCCTAGGAGGTAGCGAGGGCACATCTCCGTGCAGAACGAGCACTGGTCGCACGCGGACCGCCCGATGCGATTGACCTGTTTCAGTGTTCTTCTATAGCGACGCACAAGAACATGATCTGTGGGCAAAACGTAAATGCCTCCACATGTTTTCGTGATAGGTGTATCGAGATCGTCGCAGAGATGCCCCATCATGACTCCGCCAAGAAGCACAGTCCACGAGTCAATGGTTGGACCACCCGCCGCTGCGATTGCATCACGCACACTTGTTCCTATTGGCACACACAGGGTGAGAGGTTGCTTCACAGCTCCCGCGACAGTAAGGAATTTATGGGTCACGGGGCCGTCGCTTCCCAGGTTGAACATCGTTTCAACATTGTTCACCACGCACCCAACGTGAATGGGAAGACCGCCCGGTGGAATGATGCGCTTTGTTACGTCGTACACAAGGAGGAACTCGTCCCCTGCTGGATAAGTGTCGCTCAACGGCGCAAGCTCAAATCCCTCCGGTAATTGCCGCTCGAGCTTTCCGATAACCTCTTTGTACTTACCTTTGATCCCGATAATGCACCGTTGTGCGTTCACGAGTGCTCGAGCTCGACGCATACCGTTGAGCACTTGTTCCGCGTGGTGGGAAAGAAGCTCTTTGTCCTTGTGGAGAAGCGGTTCGCATTCAGCGGCGTTGAGGATGAGAATCTCTGCCTTGGCTTGCATTTTCACATGCGTGGGGAATCCCGCTCCACCTGCCCCAACTATGCCGAATTCTCTAACGAGTTCGCGACGAAACGCCATTGTCAAAGTATCGTGCCTACCTTTTTTCTCTTGTTCAACTCAACCGAGGAAATCGCAGAAAAGCTCACAGCTGTAAAAAATATTTCACTCCACATAACTGCTTATCCTGCAAGGAAATTTTCCCGAGCTTATCCTTGTGAACCTCTCTACTGACACCTTGAACGCCTGGGTATTGTGTTTTTTGTTGCTTTGGTGATGCCCGCCTCATGCATCGTAGCGCAAACACATTCTTCTGGGAAGTTTCTCTATGGTGAACGTTTTGCCCACGCGGCCCCTGGGACGAACCGGACTTGAAGTAAGTGTCATTGGCCTTGGTGCCCTCGAGATAGGCCGGGACTGGGCTGCCGATGTCGATCCCGATCCCCATCATCTCGCTGAGTCCGATGCCATTAATTTTGTCCACGAAGTTCTCGACCTCGGGATAAATTTCATCGACACTGCCCCCGCTTACTGGTACTCAGAGGAGTTTCTTGGCAAGGCTCTTCGAGGGCGACGCGACAAGGTTATCCTTGCGACCAAAGTTGGCGAACATTGTGACCCTTCCGGGTCGGTGTACGATTACTCGTTCGATGCGACGCTTCGTTTCATCGATCGCTCTCTCGAGAGGCTCGGCACGGACTACATCGACCTTGTCCAGATTCATTCTGCTCCGCTCGAGGTTCTTGAGCGAGGTGAAACGTATTCCGCCCTCGAGAAAGCCAAGAAAGACGGCAAAGTCCTCCACATTGGCATGACAGGCGGCGTTCAGGAATGTCGCCGCGCTATCGAGCTCGGTGTCTACGACACAGTTCAAGTCCCCTATAATCTTCTCAATATCGCTGCCGAAAGGGACGTTCTTCCATTGGCTGCGAACCGCCAGGTCGGTGTCATTGTCATGCGTGGCCTCGCGGGAGGAAAGCTGACCTCAAAGTACCGTAATCTTCAGGACGAATTACTTCGTCGAAAGATATCGAGTTTTGAACGATTCGTTGGACCGGGAAAGGCAACGGATCTTGCACATCTCGCGGTTGGCTATCTTCTCGCTTCTCCGGAAGTTTCTACAGTTATTGTTGGCAGCCGAAAAGCCGAACACGTCCGCAACAACATCAAAGCTGCCCTCGATCCGTTGCCTGCATCGCTGGTCAACGAGCTGCGAGCCCATGCTGCGTCTCTCGACTCGCACGTGTGGTAGGCTCCTCTCACGCGAAACAGAGGAGACGCCTGCTCCCTTACTTTTTATACTTCACCGAACAGCCATAGGGTTGCGTGCTCGTGAGAGTAACTGTCTTCCCTGCCACAAGCGAGGAGAGTACTTCATCGACGTAGTTTCGAGGCGAGGCTTTTTCTCCTCGCGGATCATCATCCACTGCTCCAGCGTAGGCAATCGTGCCATCTTTTCCTACTACGAAGATGTGCGGAGTCGTCTTGGCTCCATATGCCATGCCTGTTGAGCCCGAGGGATCGAGGAGAACTGGATATGGCAATCCTTGATCTTTGACCCATTTTCTTGCGTCTTCGTCGGTGGCAAAGTGGCTACTATCTATTGCGAGCCAGACTACTCCTTGTGGAGCATACTTCTGCGCGAGCCCTTTCATAGTGCCCGCGGCATAGTGGCGCTTTACGAAGGGGCATGTGGGATTCGTCCACTCGAGGACGACAATCTTTCCTGAATACTGGGAAAGTGTGTGAGTCGTGCCATCTGTTGCGCGAAGCGCAAAGTCCGGCGCTCTATCGCCTGGAGCGAGAGCGAATGCAGTCCCGGCGCTTGAAAGAAAAAGCGACAGAGAAGCGAGCGATAAGGCGAGAAAGGCTTTCATAAAGTCCTCCTAAATTGTACTAAATCAGTACTCATTTCAACAATTGAGATTGAGGGATATTCAGAGCTCGTTTTGTCGGATGCTCGAGCGCACCCGTGGGAAAAACTGCCACCAGTTTTGGGTGCAGGAAAGATCAGCGCCTGGCCAGGATGCGCACGATTCCGAAGTTTCTGTTACCTTTCCCGGTAAGTGTACGGAAAGAAGTCTCCAACTTTTTGCCCTACGTGTCGATCTCGTTTTCCAATTCTCGAAGTCGCGCAAGGTCTGCCGGCGAATCTATGTCGGCGATAACTTGTGGGTCGTTCGTCTCCACATATTCAACCAATGACGAATGATTTGCAATAACATCGCGGGCTGTTTGGTGTTCTCCTGCGTTAAGGAAAGGGGCGAAAAGATTCTTCGGGATGAGAATCGGATGCCCCGGTTTTCCCTCGAAACTTGCAATGTAGATTTTGCCTGGCGATTTCTCGTGTTTCTGGCAGAGGGCTGCGACAGTGCTTACGCTAATGGCAGGCTGATCCACGAGAGCGACGATAGCTGCGTCGGCACCCGCGTCTTGCGCCGAGTGAAGTCCGAGCTGCAGAGAATATATTTGGCCCCGACCCGGCTCGCTGTTTTGGATGAATTTCCCTTGAGGGAACTCTTTGAGTCTCGACTTCAGCGAGCCATAAAGCCCCGTGTTAATGACGATGTGGACGGGAACCGCTTCACCGGCAACGAGTGTCTCGTATATGCGGTGGAGAAAATAGGAATTTCCAAAAACGACCAGCGCTTTTGGGAACCCCATCCGGTTGGAAATTCCGCCGGCTAAAATAATGCTATGAAACGCTGCCACCATTTTCGCCTTTCACTCTCCTGAGAAGCAAACTGCGCCCCAAATTATCAAGTGAAATCACCTTTTCTACTACGCCGAGCAGACCGAATCAGCTGTTGTCTGTCACCGAGGTGTCACGTCCCCTTCACGGGGCTGTCACACAGATGTCGCCGAGCTGTCACGTGACTCGCCAGCTACTGTTGGAGATGGTATGCGTGGCTCAATAAAGCCACAAAAGAAATCATGGAGGTTTATTATGGTGTCACGGGTGCGGAAGGCGTTTACCCTCATCGAATTACTCATCGTCGTTGCGATCATAGCCATACTCGCAGCGATAGCGGTTCCAAATTTCCTGGAAGCGCAGACTCGTTCGAAGGTCGCACGTGTGAAAAATGACCTGAGAACAATGGCAACAGCAATCGAATCGTATGTTGTCGATTGGAACACACTTCCACGCGACAACGACTCTGACCTCGATCGGGAGCCTGCAATGGCGAGCTATGAATTTAGCTGGAAAGCCAATGGCGCAGTCCAACTCACAACACCGATTGCTTACCTCAGCAGCTTTCTGCAGGATCCATTCTCCGCCGGTCGGCAGCAGACTGCGTCCTACGGCGCAGCCGTAGGCTATCGCATCGGATCTGGGACGTGGTCGTACGGAAGCACACCAGGTAGTCCCCAGTCTGAAGCCCCTGCTGACTCACAGGGCGCGTTTGCTGCGATGCAGGCACATGGTCCTGTGATGGCTTACGTGGTTCTCAGCCCTGGTCCCACAGGCAAGCGGCAGCGTATGGGATACAAGTGTTTTCCGTGGAAGAGCCCCGACCCCTCCGAGCAGAATCCGTATGTTGACTACGATCCAACCAACGGCACGGTCAGCTCTGGCGATATCTACCGCTTTGGTGGTCAGTGGTTGAGTGGAAACTGGGATCGACTTGCCAACGGCAATGGTCCACTTGCAACCGGCACGAATTGATTTGCAATACCTAACCTAATCGGAATCACTCCACCTCCATACTCACGCCGGGAGATCTGCCACACGGGCGATCTCTCGGTTTTCTTTTTTAGACTGGCCCGTCGCAGGGTGAGCACATGCGTTTACGAGGCACAATGGGTGAAGCAGTTTTTCTCCTCGGAGCGCAGAGGTCCCGGTACTGTCACAGTGCGTCGCGCCAGTGGGGAGGTGTTTTCTCCTGGGACCGCAGGCGTCCCCGCCTGCACGTTTTTCCGTCGACATTAAGCAGACGTTGATTATTCGCACGGTTCGTGGCATACTCTCCAAGCTACGTTTATCGTCGCACGCACGGCACCTGCGCAAAACACCGAGGACTGTTTTCCCCTGGGACCGCAGGCGTCCCCGCCTGCATGTTTTTGTTTTTCCCCCATGGTGGATCAGGGTTTCCAACGCCCATTACCAGCACCACCATGACAAAGCCTCTGTGCCTTGAGTTGCTAGATTGGCGTGCTCCTCCACATCACTGTCCGCCTGAAGCCCCCAACTGTTTTTCCATCAGCCCCATCTGCTTGCCAGTATGCTTGTGTCAGTGTGGGGGATGAAGGCGAGGACGCCTGCGCTCCCAGGGGAGAGTCGCTTACGCGGAGTAAGGTGGTACACCCGAATTGCCTACGTAAAGATTCTCAGCTCGGTTCACATCGGTAGGACGGACTAAGGAAAATGAACGACAATGACAAACGATGGCAAATCGGTGTTCACAAGCTAGGCTGTTGGGGCATGACTTTTCTCCATCCACTCACGAAAGCGTGCGAAGAGGTAGGTGGAATCGTGTGGCCCAGGGGCGGCTTCGGGGTGATACTGAACACAGAAGAGGCGAAGGTCTTCGTTGTCGAACCCCTCGACAGTCTGGTCGTTGAGATTTATGTGAGTGACCCGACACGTGCTGGGCAAAGAATCGATGTCCACACAAAAGCCATGGTTTTGAGACGTAATTTCCACACGGTTTGTGAGGATATCTTTCACCGGGTGATTGGCGCCATGGTGTCCGAACTTAAGTTTGTACGTTCGTCCCCCGAGAGCTAGACCCAAAAGTTGGTGCCCAAGACAAATGCCAAACAGAGGAACCTTCCCCAACAAATTCTGGATTTCCTTAATAATGTAGCCGAGAGCAGCGGGATCTCCAGGTCCGTTGGAGAGAAAGACCCCGTCGGGATTGAGCGCAAGCACGTCCGATGCAGTGGTGCGCGCAGGAACCACAGTCACTTTGAATCCTTGGGCATAGAGGAGGTCCAAGATATTGCGTTTGACACCAAAGTCGTAGGCGACAACGTGCAGCGGGCGGCTCAAATCCGTTTTCCATTCGGGAATTGGCTCGTCCCCGCCAATTTTGCGTAAGAGGGAAATCTTTTCCCGAGAGGGCTGGTGCTCGTAGGGAACTGGTGTGGTGACGTCTTTCACGAGGTCGCGCCCGTCCATTGGAGGCTCGGTCAACGCCAGAGCTCGGAGCGATTCGGTGTCATGCCGCTCCGTGGAAAGTGCTGCTCGCATAGCTCCTGCGCTGCGGACATGCAGAACAAGGGCCCGCGTGTCGATACCTTCGATTCCCATAACCCCTTGCGATGCAAGGAAGTTGTGCAAAGTGTCTTCCGCACGCCAGTTCGAAGCCAGCACCGAAAGTTCTTTCACAATAAACGCGCTTACTTGGGCGCGGCTCGATTCGTTGTCGATGGAGGTTACTCCATAATTGCCGATGAGTGGGTAAGTCATGATGACCATTTGCCCACGGTATGATGGATCAGTGATAACTTCCTGATACCCTGTCATCCCCGTGTGAAAAATGATTTCTGCCGTAGTTTCCCCTGTAGCTCCAAAGGATCTCCCGTGAAAAGTTGTCCCGTCCTCAAGGACAAGTGTGGCAGGAATGTTGGGGCGAATGGAACGCATCTGATTCTCCACAATTTTCTCCTCTTATCGGTGGTGAGTATTCAGGGGTGTCGAAACGCCGATGCAAGGAGGAAAGTCGAAAATTCTTCATGACTTTTAGTGCGCTACTTTGGGTGGCTCACTGTTAGTTGTTACAGTCGATTCCTCGCGTCGCTTCCATACCTGGTAAGCCGGAGTTTGTCCGATCCTCACGGCTTTCTGAGAAAACAGCTCCTGGGTGTGTCCAGCATCCTTGTGTTCGATGAGAAAATACTGGCTGCTATCTGGTGGCTCGGGCTCGGCAAGGACCTGCCTGAAGGAGATGGGTCTGCTTCGAACAAGAGACGAGGATGTCTCGCCCACTCGAACCAGCCGGGAAGACTGGAGGTAAAACATGATGCCGTAGCCTAGTTTCCCCTCTTTTGTGTAGACGATAGGTTTGCGTCCATCGGATTTTGCCGCGTCTTCAATGATGTGCGCGACAGAGCGGAAGCAGCGTCGGGGATCGCGCTTTTCGACCGTGCTGCCGTAATACCATTTGCCAGCCACAAAGACGATAGCGTACAACAGAACTGCGGCAGCGATCCATCGCGGAATCCATCGGAATGAGAGCTCACGCTTGCCCAGCCAGCGTCGGTGCAATATGTCAGCTGCATACATGCTTAATGGTGGGAACAGCGGAAGGACGTAGAGGGGCAGGCGTGTCTTCTGAAGCGCTAAAACGATAAAAGAAATTCCGATCCACAGGCCCAAATAGAGATGAGGGAGCTCTATGCTGTGCGCTTTTCTCCGGCAGCAACGCCGCAATTCCGCAAGTAAAATGGGGAAGGACGGGAATGATCCAAAAACAAGGATGAGTAGGAGTGCTACTCGCGAGAAGTCGTGATCTGCCTCTTCGAAGACGTTGGCAATAATCTCTTCGTGCCACACCCGGAGAGCCTGCGGCACTCTGATCAGCACAATCATGGGCCAGGGGAGAACAAGAGCGAGAAAGAGCAGAAAGCCGGGAAAACTCCAGAGATTCTTCCATGTGATGTGTTTGCGTTTCCAGAGAACGAAAACAAGAAGCGGCAGTATCGGAACCAGTGCTGCTTGCGCTTTGGTCAGAAATCCTCCTGCGAGGAAGCCGTAAAAAGCGAGTTGCCACCCCAGCCGCTCACGAAGATCCAAACGTTTGGTAAGGAGCAACCACGCGCACCACATGTAGCCCGTCTCAAAAAAAGCGAGCACTGTGTCGGTTGTGATAACGCCTGCCGCAGCACAAGGCACGAGGGCGAGACCCTGCAACCAGGCAGCCAGAATACCGGTACGGGGATTGAACAATGCCCGTGCACAAAGAGCTGTCAAGACCACAGTCCCGAGCGCCGCGAGTCCTATAGGCAGTCGCGCAGCCCATTCCGTTGCGCCGAACATCCGCATGGATACGCCCACAAGCCAATAAGTGAGAGGTGGCTTCGTCAGGTGAGGAGTACCGCCGAGGTGGGGAATGAGCCAGTGTCCTTCAAATGCCATCTCGCGAGCGGTTTCAGCGTACCGCGCTTCGCTCGTATCCATGATTGGTCGTGTGCCAACAAAGGAAAAAATGAGGACAGCGGCGGCAAGCATGGCCAGACTCACGTGACGCCACCATGAAATGCACGGCATGTTCTGTTCTTCGACCATGGTAAAGTACGTAAAATATGCTTGTCTCGCTCTTTCATATTCGGTACGTCGAGAAAAAAAGTTGCTTGGCGGTAACGATTTCATAAGGATGCGAGCGATTTATCTCCCGAGGTGAAACTGCGTATGATTCTTCACGCGATAGTGAGTGGACGGGTCCAGGGAGTTGGCTTTCGCTTCTGGGTGCTAGAAGAAGCGCAGCGACTGGGGCTCAAGGGGTGGGTTCGCAATCTTCGCGACGGGGGGGTTGAGCTTGAAGCCGAAGGGGATGAAGAGCAGCTCCAAAAGCTCGAGCAATTGTTGTGGAAAGGACCTGCACTTGCGCGGGTCACGGATGTCCGCGTCCGTTACATTGATGCCGAAAAGAACTATCCCTCGTTTACAATTACCTATTGAAGGCCAACGTCTGCACGTTTTCCTCGCCTTTTTATGAAAAGATTCTCTTTACCAGCATTGAGATCAAAACCAATTGCCATCTTATTTTTGGAGCCAACAACTTGTCCTCTCATGCTGAGTTCTGAGGTGCTTTATTTCTGCGACGCGTTGCCTCTGCCAGTGGCACAGTAAAGTGTATGTTTGTTTCAGCGACGTCGAGAGGGGTAAACAATCGCTTCGAGGTACTTCCCTTCCCGCCAAAGTTTTGCGGGTACTGTCTCAGCGAGTTCCTCGACTCCTCTCGGAGAAGATAACGTCTTTGGCGAGCGGATCGTAAACAAATGTGTACTGGCGTCGGAGGAGCTCGTCTGTGTTGAAGCTTTTTGTACTCGTTGTGCCGTCAGGGAGAATGAATACCAACTCAACTTTCTGATGAGGTGCGAGCGGCAACGAGAAGCGCCCTGAATTTCGGACAAAGGTTGAGCCCCCGTCAAGGCGTCGCGCTTCCTCGGGCTTTGCGTTATCCGGGAACAGATACTGGGACCGAATTTCTACTCCTGCGAGGGGGGTACCGTCAGAGAGATACAGTTCTCCATTCATCCTATCAGGTTTGAGCAGTATTTCCAGTGGTTTGCGCACGGGAATACGTGTGCTCGCAAAACCGAGTGTGCTGCCTCGAGGAACCACTATTTTAGCGGTTCCGCGTCTGCCGCTTGGCAAGTTCACAAAAAAGTGCCCTAGTGCATCGGAGCGGGTCACCACTACTTCTTGGAGGCTACGTTGCTGATACGCTACTGGCACATCGATCGCAGCTACTGGGGCTCCCCGTTTTCCATCTCGCCCGACTTTGTACACTGTTCCTTCGATGCAAGGCACAGGACGGAGTCGAATGACGATCTGGTCCGACGCGTCACTCCTCCGTATTTTCTGCGTGATTTTCTCAACAGACCCCGTCGTTTTTTTCTCGAGGAGAGGGAGAAAACCCTTTTCGTGCACTTCCAGCGAGTACTCATCGACGGCCATGGTTTCGAATGCGAATAGTCCACTCTCATCTGATGTTACGGAGGATTTTCCAGACGGACTCGAGTAGTAGATTTTTACGCCCGGCAGAGGTTTGCTGCTCAAGGCATGGATGACCTTTCCACTTACAAAAAGGGGAGCAGGTATAATGAGCTCTACGCCTTCCTTCACTTCACGGTCGCGGAGTGTTACCTTTTCGGGTATGCCGGCCATTCCTTTGATGCCAACAAGCGTATAGTTCCCCGCTGGCATATTTTGGAATTCAAAGTTACCTTTATCATCCGTCATTGCACTTGTTATGAAATTTTCTCCAAACGCGATCACTTTGCTTCCGCCTTCGGGCTTTTGTGTGAGGCGGGAAATTGTTACGCCGCGGATAACTGCCCCGCCCGGCATGAGGGCTATGGTGAGCGTGTTTGTTGGGGTTTGAGTGACGACGCGCGCCGTGCAATAACCAGGACACTGAGCAAGGAGGCTCACGCGACCCCGCGGGGCAGTGAGAAACCGAAATTCTCCCATGCCCGACGTCTGAACTGTCCCCAATGCGCGTAGCGGAATCGAACCAGTCCACGGATGGTAAACTGTCGCTTGAGGAAGGGGAAGGGATGTCACTGCGTCGACGACTTTTCCTGAGCACTCCACTCCCTCTTCGAGTTGAATGTTTCGTTCGAGAGGCACTCCTCGGAGGAAGACAAAATCGGCATAAGGGGCATAGTTTTCGGCACGCGCAACCAGAAGATAGAGGCGATCAGCGGCATTCACTCGCTCAAGTGTGTAAGTGCCCGATGTGTCCGTTACTGCCTCGCGCAGGGCTGGATTACTCGTCATGGGGTCTGGATCGAAAAGCTGAACGGTGACCCCTGCTAGCGGCTTGCGGTCAGCTCCTCGCACAATACCGTAAATGGAGGAGTCGCCGTAGGTGCGAAGTTTTTCGGCTTCAAATCCTTCTCCGCGCTCTGCACTTGTAAGGCGAACGATTCTTGTTGTTGCTCGAGGAGTGGCAATCGGTTCGAGCAGGCTGATCTCGCTTTTCTTGCTTGCTGCTACACGCTGGCGGACAAAGTCCTCGTCGTAGGTCTGTTCTTCGTCGTTTAGTCGTTCTGCTGTTTCCAATGAATTATGTCGAACGACCTGCCGTTTGAGGAGTTCTATTCCCCCGAAAAGAAGAAGGGCTCCAACAACAACCCACACAAGTATCTCGCGCGAGCTCATCGGTTTATGTCGTTGTCCCTAGAAACGAATTTCAAGGAAAACTCACTACCGAGGGCGTGAGGTACTCTCGAGACATCTCCGTATATAAAAGCTCACGGGAAGCATTGCCAACCAAGTTAAACCAGCTAGCAGCCACCGCAATGGTTTGAGTTTGCGTGCTAGCCGCACGATCCATTTCGAGTTCAAAGTTCTTAGTTCTGCTTCGAGTTCTGCGCATCTGCGCCGCAGCTCGTCTACTTCCCGATCGAGCGCTTCTGTTCTTAGTGTGCTTTGTTGCTTATTTTGCCGGAAAAATGGATGAGCGCAGAATTCCGCGAGAGGAGTGATAGTTTTGTCCCACGAAAGCTGCTCAGCTAATTCTTTTGCCTTCTTGCTCATCGCAGAGAGAGGATAGTCGTTGGCAAGGATGCGGCGACATACTTCTCGAATAGTGGATTCATCATCCGGCGAGATACACCAACCACACTCGTGATTCTTGATCAGCTGGGATATTTCCGAATAATCGTTATAAACAACCGGCAAGCCGCAAGCGAGATAGACTATCGTGCGCGTGGTAAACGCGAGTTCTCGCTCAGGATTTCTCATCATGAGGTCGAAAGCCACCTCGTACTTCGTGTACTCGCGAAGTAACTCGTCAAAGGGGACAATGCCATGGAATCGGACTCGTGGGTGGGCACGCAATTCCTGCACAAGTGGGGCGAGGTGGCTGTCGGACGCGTCGAGAACGGGATGTGCACCGGTGAAAATGTGAAGCACCCCCTTTTGTTGTCGGTCCATCTCCTCGAGAAGAATTCGAAAGCCCCTGCTCGGATCTTGCCAGGCGAGAAGAAGGCCCCCGAAGACGAACGAATGAGGTTCTCGCTCCGTCGTCGACGGAAAAACATTGGGTGGCGGAACCGAAAACGGAATGACAGGAACGTCGGTTTTTCTCAAATCGAATCCAGCGAGAGCCAGCCAGGCGTAAAAGTAATGTCTTTGATATTCCCCGCTGCACACTACAAAGTCGGCGCGTCGGAGTGCGGCAAGTTTTGCCTCTGCGTCACGGAAAAACTCCGATGTTCCCCAATAGAGTCTTTCAAGGAGATGTGGCCCTGCAAGGTCGATAGCAAGGGGAACTGAGAGATCAGGAATCTCGTGCGCCATGCCCCAATGCTGAAGGATGACAACCTCTGGATCTACCTCTCGAATGAGCTCGCCCGCTCTGTCGCGCTGAAACATTCGCACGTAACTTGGTAGGGGACACTCTCCAGAGAGGTACTTTTCGGAAAAAGCTGTGCGGCAGCTTGCAGCAATGGCATCGAATCCTCGCGCGCGCAGCCCCATCGTCAGTCCCCATGCGCGCAGCCCAGCCCCGCTCGTTGCTTGCCCTGGCAAAGGCAACGGCTCGGGGGTAATCACGAGAACGCGTCTCTTGTGGTCCTCCCCGGAAATTTCGTCGTGAGGATGTCTCGATATGTTATTCACCTGTCGCTTCGTCAGCTTGCTCCGTCAGGTGCGGTACGCTCCATTGATTTCAATATATTTTGCCGTCAAATCGCATGTCCACGCCTTTGCAGATTCATTCCCCAAGCCGAGGTCGACAAAAACCGGCACATATTCTTCCCTCAGGATTGCCAGAGCCTTTTCTTCCGAAAAGTCACAGGGGGCACCGTGATCGAAGACCACGAGATCTCCAAACGCAATTTTTACTTTTTCGGGTTCGATGGGCACCCCAGAATTTCCCACAGCGCAAGCTATTCTTCCCCAGTTGGCATCGCATCCATGGATGGCGGTCTTCACGAGATTCGAATTGGCAATTGTCAGAGCAATTTTCCGAGCTTCCGCAAAGCTTCGAGCTCCAGAAACCTGGATTTCGATGAGCTTTGTCGCTCCTTCTCCATCGCGTGCCAATTGCATCGTGAGATCTTGTAACACGTCGAGAAGCCCCTCCTGAAAGATTTTCACATTTTCCGGGGCGCTTTCGTCGATCGTGAAGCCACTCGCGCCACTCGCGAGAACGATCGCGGAGTCATTTGTGCTCGTATCGCCGTCGACAGTCAGGCAATTTAACGAAGCGTCTACCGCAGGCTTGAAGCATTTTTCTAAAAGCACGGGGCTAACTCCCGCGTCTGTAAAGATGAATGCGAGAAGAGTCGCCATTCGAGGGTAAATCATCCCCGAGCCTTTGGCGCAACCAGCGATGGACACAGTTTTCCCGCCAAACTCCATTTTTCGGCTGGCATACTTGGGGCGGGTGTCGGTGGTCATGATCGCATGTGCCATACTGAGGAAGGCGCTTTTGCTCGCGTCAAGGCGGGTGCTTGCACGAGCAATTGCTGGCTCGATCTTCTCCATTGGAAGATGCACCCCGATAGTGCCCGTTGAACAGACGAGGAAGGGGAAGCTCGCCCGCGGATCAACACTACGGGCTGCCAGGGATGCCATCGTGCGCGCTGCGTCTAAACCTCGGGGCCCTGTGGCAGCATTTGCACAGCCCGCATTGACCACAACCCCGCGAACTCTGCCGTGGGCTGATTTGATGATCTCCCGAGAGACGGTTACGGGCGCTGCTGCAAAAGAATTCCGGGTAAAAACTGCTGCGGCCGTCGCTTCTGGGCCAGCGTCCACAAGGGCGAGATCAGGTCGGCCTGAATAGCGAATCCCGGCTTCGACAGCGGCCCACTTGAATCCTTGCGGCAAAGCGATTGGGGTTTCTTCACTAGGGAAAATCTGTTTCATCATGGACTTGAAGCTGCTCTCCAAAGAATCGTCCTTCAAGAATAAGGTCACCGAGGAGTTTCCACTCTATTCCGATTTAGCGAATTTATCGAAAATTCTTCTTGCCTCGAGAACATTCCAAGACACAAGATCGGAAAGCAATAGACGAGCACAAGAGAACTTTTGTTGATGGTTCCATCCTAAAGGTTATTGAGTAAAGCGAAGACGTAGTGCTGGGAGGTTGAATCTTGGCCCTAAATCCCAAGAGAACGGTAGCACTCGACATAGGGTCGAGCACGGTCAAGGCGGTTCAATTGCGGCGAGTAGGAAGAGTCTACGAGCTGGAGCGGCTGGGCTTCGCGGAGATTTATCCCAGCATGGATGCCAAATTGAATGCAGCCGAACGTCGGGACGCTAAGATAGAAGCAATCCGACAAGCTTTGTCGGACGGCGATATTTCCGCTAAATTCGCGGTTTCGGCTGTAAGTGGCGAATCCATAATTGTCCGTTACATTCAGCTCCCCGAGATGCCTGAAAATGAGTTGGAGGGGGCAGTTCGTTGGGAAGCCGAGGATTATATCCCGTTTCCCCTCGACGAAGTCAACATGGACTGGTCTGTTTTGGGGCGCACAGAGGGAGGGGAGCAGAACAAAATCGACCTCATTCTCGTCGCGGTTAAAAAAGACCTCATTGCTGACCACATTGAACTATTGAAGTCGCTCGATCTCCAACCGGCCATTGTGGACGTAAATTCGTTTGCTTTTCTCAACTGCTACGAACTGAACTACATGCCTCCTCCAACAGACGTGGTTGCCTTGTTGGACATAGGGGCAGAGATTTCGAGCATCAGTATTTATCACAACGGCTATCCACGGTTCTCGCGCGACATAGCAATCGCTGGCGATACTGTGACCACTTCTATCCAACAACGTGTTGGATGCAGCTACCAGCGAGCCGAAGAGCTCAAGCAGAAGGAAGGACTCCCTGCGCCAGCACCAGACGATCTCGATACAGAGTTTAGTGGCGACACATCGCTCCTGGACACAATTCGTGGAACTGTGGAGCGAATCACTGGAGAATCACTGACCGAAGAAACCCCAGAGTTTGTAGCTTCGACTGTAATCAAGAGAATCTTCCTGAATTTAGCTCAGGAAGTGAAACGTTCGCTTCAGTTTTTTGAGAACCAGACCGGAAAATCCGTACAGAAACTTGTGATTGGTGGTGGGACGTCGCAGACCCGCAATCTTCCGGAATTCCTTGGTGGTGAGCTTGGAATCCCTGTTGAGCTCATGGATCCCCTGCGCAGCGTCGGAATGTCGCACTTGGATAAGCAGAAGGTGGAGCGGGTGCGTTCTCAGATCGGCGTCGCGATTGGTCTCGGTTTGCGAGTGTTTGACGAATAGTGGAGAGCAGAGAAGCTTATGATCAAAATCAATTTGTTGCCCCGTGAGGTTGGCAAAAAAGCCGCTGGGATAGCAGCAGCCAAAGGCGCGGGCTTTTCCTTAAGTCCGATGCTCGTGTTCGGAGCTATGCTGCTCATACTCTATTGTGCAGGTGGGCTTCTCTTTTACAGGGCTTATTCGGCGGGAGCTCAAGCTGCTCGCGAACTGCAGGAAGCAGAGAATCGCAAAAACAAAAGACAGAAAGAGCTCGACCGTCTCAAACAAGAGATACGGGAGTCAGCGGCTATGCGGGAAGATATCGAAGCAAAGTACGAAGTGGCGCGTGCATTGAGCCCTGAAAACCGTATCTTCTGGTCGGAAAAATTGAATATGCTTGCACTAGCTCGACTCGAGCTTGCCGTCTATATCACGAAACTCACCCTGAGCGAAACGGTCGAAGAAGTTGAGACACCTGAGTCGGTGAAGAAACGTGAAGAACACCGCAACAAGAAGCTTCCAGGTCCTGAGCCGACAGCAATTAAACGTCCGATTATCAACCAAGCGCTCACAATCGAGGCCATTGCGTACGGCCGCGATGCCCAGGAGAAGCTCAACAATGTCGTCGCGTTTCAAAATGCGCTGAAGAATCTGAAATGGCGGCGAGAAAATGGAACGATCGTCCGGTTCCTGGATGGGATGAGCCCAGATTTCAAGCAGCTTCGCCAGAAAGTTGATAGAGTGGCAGGGGTTGAGGTAATGCGCTTTGGCTTTATCGTCAACGCAGAGCCGCAAACAGATCGCCCTGTGGGGACAGCTAGCGCACCCTATGCTTCAACGCAAGGAGGATCCGGGCAATGATGCAGAATCTTACCCCCCAGCAGAAGGATCTCGTGAAGGCAGGCATCGTCCTCGCAGTGCTGATCTTTGCGGGTGCACTGTACTACGACTACTTTTTTGTTCAGCCCGATATCCAAAGAAAGCAAAAACGTCAAGAACAGTTGCGTGGGGAGATCAAAGCGCTTGAACAGGAGATTCGCGATCTTCAGGCGCAGCTGGCGAGTCCCGAAGAACTCAAAGCCAAAGAAGAATTCTTGAAAAAGATTGCTGCGAAGCTGCCTGACTCACCCGATGCGCCAGGTTTCTTCGAGGCCCTTCGCCAGATACTCCAGGTGACGAACGTGGAGTATACCGAACTGGAACCGTTGAAAGAAATCTCCCGATCCGTCTACGTCGAAATACCTTATAGGATCAAATGCAAGGCTCGTTATCACGATCTTGGGCATTTCATCAATCTCATCGAAGAAAACCCGAAGAGATTTATGCGAGTCAAAACGTTCACGATCGAAAATCAGGACGATCGCCCCAGCATTCATCCAGTGGAAATTGAACTGGCGACGTTCATGTTTGTGAAGAAAGGGTAATATGTCCATGAATGCGCTGTGCCGTCCGCTTTCCATCGTCGTAGCAGTGGCTAGTTGTGGCGCTATGTTTCACGCTGCCACTGTGTGGGCAGAGAACCATTCAACGTCCACCCTTTCAACAAACAAACCCGTCGTTGTGAGCCCCGAGGCTGCAAAAGAAGCCGAAAAGCTTGTTGCTCCCCCGGGAGAGAAAGTGCAAACAACCGAAGAGTCCGATTTGGGGGTACAGGGTGCTGCCGTGCCGGCTCCTCCGATTCAAGTAACCGGCGATAAAATCGTCATCAAGGATGAGAAAACGAGTGAAGTTCTAGACGTCAAAAGTGGTGCAGAACTCCTGAAAAAACTTAATATTGTTGCACCGGCGAAGGTTGCTGCCAAGGGAGCACGCGAAGCAGACGAAACCACTCCTACGCAGCTTTTTCAGCAAGAAGAGATCAGGAAACTTCTTGGTGAATCTCCTACGGTTGTCTACCAGGTGGTTTATGACGGCAAACCTCTTCCCGATCCGATGATAATTCCATGGGTTCGCAACGCGGTAATCCTCAAAGAGCGTTTCGACGAAGCAGTTGCGTTGCTTGCGCAAAATAAAATCCAGCAAGGTCGTGAAGCGCTTCTCGCTATCATAACAGAATATCCCAATACGGAATACGCCCGACAAGCGCAGGAGCTACTCAAGAAACTCCAGGAAGAGACCGCTCAACCACAAGAGCGGGGGGTTTTAGCGCAACCCACGCCGACACCGCCGCCTGTTCAAATTATGGTTGACCCGAACATTCACGTGAGTAGCATTCTCATCGATTTGAAAAATCCCGAAGAAAATCGTGTGATGATTAACGGCCGCGCGTATCGAGCGGGCGATACCATTCGGGGTTTTTCAAATCACCGGGTTGTGAAAGTTCTTGACGGTGCTGTTGTCATCGAGGTCCAGGCGATGGGAGCGCGAAAAGAGTTTACGATACCCGTAAAACGCAGTGAGTAACTTAAATAAGGTAATGGCAAAAGAGAGGATGCCCATGGAACGGAGCTTCTGGCGTTCACTTAGTTTTCTCGGAATAATGATGACGTGTTGGGCTGGTTCTTACTGTGTGTTTGGTCAAGATAATCAGGCCAACAAAGCAGCGTCAGTAGCACGAGATGATGTCGAGATTTTGACCAAATCATCTGTTCGAGTTGAAGAGTCATCTGCTCCGAAGCAGCAGTCTCTTACTGCGCCTGTCCAGATTAAAGAATCTTCGGAAACTTCCAAAAAGAAAGAGAAACCTCTGGCCGATGATGCTCTTCCGACAGGGGACGCGATCGAAGCATCACCGTGGACAAAAGCAGGTCAACAAGAGGTTCCTTTTGTTCCTCCTTCCATCCAAAAAACAGCGGCTGAGCGTGCTGAAGAAACGGGACGTGAACTGCGTGGTGTACTCGGCGACGAAATCTTCGATCAGCTTGTCACCGTCACTACCGGCGCTGATGAAGACCTCGCGCAAGTCATCCGGCTGCTTGCAGAGCGCGCAAATCTCAACTTTATTTACGCCGAGGGTGTGATCAAGGGGCGCGTCACATTGAATCTGCGTGATGTTCCGCTGGGAGTGGCGCTCCAAAGTCTTCTCGCTGCCCATGATCTTGCGCTCGTTCGCGAAGGGGCCAATGTTTTCCGAATCGTAAGGCGCCAAGATGTCCAGCAGACTACTGTAGAAACGAAAACCATCTACATTAAGGTCAACTGGGTTCCGGCTGAGACGATTGCCGATACGCTCAGAGATATTATTCAGGCAGGCAAAGCGGGCACTCAAGTTGCAGAGATTAAAGCTCATAAGGAATCCAATACTATCATTGTTACGGACACGCCGCCCAACGTTGCTTTGATCCGTGATCTTGTCGCTCAGCTCGATGTGCCTCAGAAACAGGTGATGATTGAAGCGCGTATGGTTGAGCTCCTTATCAACAATGGGCGGCAGCTAGGCTCAGCAACAACCTTTGAGCGTCCTGACAAGAGCGGTAATAGCAGCGCTCTCGGCACCCTTGGTAAGAATGCTGAGCACAAAGAAACCGTTTCGCACGTAGAAATAGATGCAAACGGCAAGCCGACCATCGTGACAGAAGAGGTGACGGTACCTGCCAAACCAGTGGATACCCTGGTTAGCAATCTCCTCGTAGGAGGCGGTGCTCCAAGTCTTTCTTTTGGTACGGTAATTTCGATTCTTGGAAAAGATTTCGATGTTGCAGCAACACTCGATGCTCTTGAAGCGCGGCGCATAGCCAATATCCTCGCCAATCCGCGTGTCATTACACTCGATAATGAGACAGCGCAGATTAATATCAAACGCGACAATCCCTATATTGAAGCTCAGCAAGGCGTCGGCCAACAAGCTGTGGCAGCGAGTGTCAAATTCAAAGAGTCGGGCGTGGAGCTCATGGTGACTCCCAATATCACCGACAACGGTTATATTCGGATGAAGCTCATGCCACGTCAGGAAATCTATGCAGGCGAGTTCAAAAACCCAACGACAGGTTCCAATATCCCCATTATTGACAAACGTGAAGCGCTCACAAATGTCATCGTGAAAGACGAAGATACCGTGGTCATCGGTGGGTTGCGAGAAATCGATAGCTCGGATGCGCGCTCACAAGTGCCGTGGCTGGGGCAAGTTCCCATCATCGGATGGTTCTACAAAGGGCAGTCGCGTGGTTTCCTGAAAAACGACCTCATGTTGTTCGTCACACCTCATATCATCAAGACGCCTGTTCTCACAGCAGCTGAAAATTATAATTATAGCCGTCTAGATGCCCACTGGGATCTTCCTGATTACTTCTTCGATGATTCGGTTGAGATTCGCGAACGGCGGCACCGGGGCGAAGCTAACGGAGACCCTCTCGGGGTTGCCCCGGAACCTGTCCGCGTCCCCGTGAGCGCACCCGAAGAGAAAAAAGCAGAATAGGCCTTTTCTGGTAAGGATGGTAAATGGGTTCTTCCGAGGAAGCACCTCGATAACGCGTAAGAAAGAACGTGTGGCGGCGGGAAAGCCCAGAAAGAAGGGTTCCCCCGTCGTCTTTTCATTTTGACGCAAAACTCACCCTCTCTCTGGCTGCTTTGGGAGAAAAGTTTGCTTACGGGTTCGTGCGGGAAGTTTTACTTTTCTGAGAGAAATCCGTTTAGCTCTTGCAGAGGCCGTCAGTCTTCGCGTAAGATACGTGTTGTCGAATGACTACGCACCCGCCCTCATTCACATCATCATCCACAGGAGGAGGCTGCCACATGGCAGTACGGGTTTACATTACAAGGCTGTCGGCAGTGGTCGGCTTTGTTATTTTGGTGCGGTTGGTCCTCGTGTGGACGATCGCGCTTTTCGCTCACATCTCCCCAGCCGACGTTGTAAGTGGCCACGATGGGACGGAGTATTTGGCCATGGCAAGGGCTTTTTCCACTGGTGAGCCGAGTTCTATTCCCGCGGAAGTACGTCGGCACGATGTGGGCTTTGCCCTTCTCTTGTCACTTCTCCTCAGATTCATGCCCGACTGGGTCGCCGCCCTTGTGTTATCCAGCTTTTCGCTAGGAGCATCGATTATCTTTCTGTCAGAGATGTGTCGGCGTCATCTTGGCTGCTCGAGCAATGAGGCGCTCCGAGTAGCATTTGCATGGGGAGTTGCCTATCCGGCGTCGGTTTATTTTGGCGTATTCGCGCTGAGTGAGCCGCTATTTGTGAGTTTCATCCTGGTGGCAACATTCGCGCTTCTTGAACGCCGTTGGTGGATTAGCGCTCTCGCTTGTGCTGCAGCGTTCGCAGTGCGCTCCACGGGGATTTTTCTCGTTTTTGCCTGTCTCGCAGGGATCTGGAATAGCAATCACGATAGAAGGGAAAGGATGAGATTATGCCTATCGTTCCTTTTTGTAGCAGGAGGACTTATTCTCGTTTTCCTGGCTTGGAATACGTCTATTCTCGGATTGATTCCTTCTCAACATCATCAGCCGCAGTTTGGCCTGCCGTTTGCGTCATTTCGTGAACTGGCTCAGAGGGGGGTGGGCAGAGAGATCTACATCGCGCTTTGTCTGGCGTTTTTTATCTTCGCATTCGCCAAACTTGTGCGCGAATGGCGAGCGTCAGTAAATCCGTTTGTGGTTGTGGCGGTTGTTTTCTGCGGCACCTTTCTAGCTTTTCATCTCATTCTCGAAAGCCTTGTGTATTACGGGAAACGAATCTATACTGCCGAGTATTTAGATCGCTACCTCGTGGCGTTGTGGCCATTTGCGGCTGTGTCCGTCCGACGCTGGTGGCGCTGGCCGATCATCATAGGAGCTCTCTTAGTCTCGCTCGTGCTCTCCCTTTACTGGGGTGTTCACTATTTCAAAGACGTTCGGAGACATGGTGCGCCACTCCTTGAACACCTTAGAGAGGCAGCGGTAAAATCCGATTCTCTTTCTCTTCGGCTCAACGAGTAGTCGAAAGGCGAGAATCAGTGTTGATCTCCCAGCCCGAAGACCTCAAGAAAGCTGTTTGCGGTAGACCCAGAAGCACCGATCGAGCCATGCATCGCAAAAGCGCGCGTAGAAGCAAATGGGCCCCACCCAGGGAATTATTGCCTGCGTCCACCCTTGGAGAGCGAGTTCTCGGAGGCACAGACGAAGCAGCAACGCGCCGATGCCTTTTCCCCTTAGTTCAGGACTCGTCCCCATCGGACCGAACCAGCTCAGAGATTTATTGTTTCCCTGGTAAGCGGCAAATGCGATCACATCAATTCCTCTTTTGGCAACGAACACAGAGGGAGGGGTATTGTCGAGTGCCCGCCGCACTTCTGTGCACCACGCAGGCCAATGAGCCGAGAGGAAGCGTTCGAGCGCAGGCCATTCTCTTTCAGATGCGCGCACAATCTCAAAGCCGCTTTTAGCGGATTCTCGCACTTGCGAATCGAGGTCGTCCCACCGATCAGGTGATATGTCGCAGAGCATATTGTGGTTCTCATGAACCATTTTATAGCCATGTCGGAGGAGAAAGCACACGCCGTTGGTATACCGGTAATCGAGACCTGGCATGAAATAATTCTGCGGCACATCCATTACGCTGATTTCCTGGCATCCAGAAGCTTTCAGCCGTTTCTCGAGTTCCTCGAGGAGAGCGCTCCCAATCCCTCGCCGCTGCAAGGCGGGATTTACTGCAAGCAGCCGAATATATCCGCGCCTTGCGTCATCCGGGAAAATTCCACGGGCACCTTGAATAAAAGCACCAACTTTGCCCTCGTGATCTTCCCACGCAAGTCCTAGGTCTGGAAATGCGTCAGGTGCGGCAACCGTTTTTTCGGCAATCACAGCCTCGTTTATCGGGTCGAAGACGAGTGCCTTTCGGCATATTTCGGTGAGCGCCGGTACATCCTTTTCTCTTATCTCACGGATAAGGCCCATGAATTGAACCCTTCTTTCAGTGCGTGCAAGTCGACAGGAATGCTAGCGTTTAGAAGTCTCAGTGTCAGTTGTGTTCTGTCCCGCTGCTTGACTGAGTTCCAATACCTCGTTCAGGATTTGTCCCCGATCAGAGTCGGTCGTACGGTGCGCGCGGCTTGTGGGCAAAGTGATCGTACTCTGTGCCGAGTCTGTCGTTGCGCCTTCGCGCGATGCGGTAGAAGCTACGTTTTGCGGCTGGCTGTTTTTTTCTTCTATTTTCAGCAACGCTTCTTCCGCATCGCCTAGCATCTCAAGAGTCCCCGATGTACGCTTGCCCTTCAGAACAGCCTCAGGATCCTTGCCGATTTTACGGACCTTCTCGCGATATTCGAGAGTTTTCGTCGTGTCTTTGAGATCGTGATAGAGTTTAAGTAATTCGGTCAGCGCGTACTCGTTATTTGGATCGATGACCTCGATTTTACGAAGCTCAGCAAGATACTTTTTGTTCTCCCCGGCGTCACGATAGGCTTCAGCAAGGATTCGACGAAGCCCGACGTCCGTTGGCGCTCCATGCGTAACATCCTCCAGGAAGGCGAGTTTTTCCTTTGTTTTGCCCCGTTTGTCGTAGAGAGCGAGCAGTTGAGCAAGATGCTTTGTTCGGGAGGGATCTTCACGATAAAGCTTTGCCAGCAATTCTTCTGCTTCATCGAGTTTCCCCGTCAAGAAAGCCAACGCCACTAGCTCATTCTCAGCTTTCTCATAGTACTTCTTGCGCTCTACTTGATATTCCTCCAGTTTGGGAACGTACTCGATAATGTTGCGGTAGTATTGCTTGAGTTCTTCTCGGATTTCCTGAACGCGCTTGTTGTTGGGATTCAGTTTTTCTGCTAAAGCCTTTGCATCCGCAGGCGCATTGGGTTCGGCTAAATCTTCGTAAAGACTCACAAGTTGTTTCCCAATCATACCAGCAATCCACTGAACGTTCGGCTTCAGTTCCTGCCGCGCTGCTTCCTTTATCTGCGAATATGCTTTTTCAAGCATCTCGAGTTTTTCTTTTTCATTGGGCAGGTCTGCAGCTTTCACAGAATACATGATGCCCAGGTTCAGGTGAATTTCCGAATAGTGGGGGAAGACCCGGTCCAGCGCTTCGTAAACACGGATGGCGTTATCGACCTCGCCTAACTGGTTATACACGTGGGCGAGTTTGTAATAGGAACTTGCAAAAGTAGGATTTATCGCAATTGCTTGCAGGAAGTGTTCTTTTGCTTTTTCGAGATAGCGAGTCTTGTCCTCCTCGCGGTAGTCGGCAATCTCCATATAGGTGAGTCCCAATCCGTGTTCTATAGCGCCCCTAAAGTGATCGATACCCTGAGGTGTGCTCCGAACAAGGAACAGGACCCCAAGCGCAAGAGCCGCATAGCGGATATTGTGTCCCAGTCTCGTACTCAATGCCGATGGCCTACCGGGATTTTCGATATGATGAATTCCCATACTCAGGCCGAACAGCGACCAGTAGATCATACCGCACACTGCCCAGCGATTGTTCGGACTAAAGAAATTTTGGAGAGCTATCCCAGACAATCCCGCCAGGATTGCAATCTGGTAATAGCACAGAACTTCTCGGATTTCCGGAGCTAGGCGAGCTGAAGCAGCCTGCGTTAAACTAGTTTGCAAGTCGCCACTGTCACTCGGATCGCGCCGCAAAACCTGGCGTGCGCCGTCGTACAAAACTCTCCCATAGAAGGCAAGGAAGAGAAGCAAGCCGACCAATCCGAACTCGAGCAAGTAGTCGAGGTAAAAGTTGTGGCCAAATGTTGTTACGTTATTAATCTGATTGTCGAAAAAGTCCGGGCGTCGGAAAACTGGAAAGTAAAATCGGTAGCCCCCAGGTCCCGTTCCGAAAATGATAGCGATCCAATCCAAGTGAGTTTTCGTTACATCATTGCGGTACAACCACGGCCAAAATCCACCTGACCAGAGAACCTTTCTCCCCTCGAGAGCGGAAGTCTTGAAATCCCACGTCTGAGAGAGTTTTGGAATCATTAGGATAAACACAGTAACAAATAGCACTGCGGAACCCGCCAAGAAGGTTGCGAGAAGTCGCCCCGGAATGTTGATCTTCCGAAAGTGCCGGAAAGCCAAAAGGAAGTAAATAGGATAGGTGAGAAACACCATCGACATGAACGAGTCATTCGAGTTCGTAAATACTAAGCAGACGTTCATCAGGAGGAACGTTGTGGCAGCAAGCGCACGCAGGAAAAGCCTCTTCTCCACGAAAAACATGGAAAGAGGAATGGGAATCGTCATCACGAGATATGCTGCAAAAAAATCCGAGTTGAGGATGGTGGAATACATCTCCTTGGATGTGGCGAGTGTGAGCATGAGATTTTTTGCCTGAGGGCTCCAAAAACGCGATTGCTTCATTGCTGCATAGATTTGATCCGTAAAGCCCCGTCCAGCGTAGAGAAACAATCCTATCGCAGTGGCAGCAAAACTCGTGAGCACATAAAATAGCATCGTCTTGCGCAGTTTTGCCTCGGTATCCATGTACCACGCAAAAACGACCGTAAACGTCATACACGAAAGCTGAAACCACACCACCCGCTCGCCTATGAGTTTGTATGGATTCAGCAGCCATGAAATGAGCATTTCAGCGACGAGGGCACCAAGCAAAATCGTCGATCCATGCGTTTTCCACGAGAACGTGGAAAAGTCCTTTCCATACACAGCCGCCAAGAAAAGAAATGGCGGCAGTGACATGAGGAACATGTTTTTGATCTCGTCGAGCTGGTGCGTGTAGGGTGTGAAGAGAAAGAAAATGAGCGCCATTACCACGTAAGTGGCGAACAGCAGCATCCAGTCGAACGTAAAATAGTCTTCTGTTGGTTTTCCTGAGATCAGTTGTCGAATTTTGGGATCGGGAGCAGCTCGTCGCTGGCGTGCTTGTCTTTTTCCGTGCGAGACATTCTGTGTCATCGGGACATCCTGTTTCTGTCGTCTATGTTTTCAGATAAGGTGAACTCAAAATCCTCTGGCACATGGCCCCGGGGAAGTGCAATGCTCATTGTCACCTCTTTCTGAAGTGCTGCAAGGAATAGTTCGAAATCTTGTTGCATTGCCACGGGCACCCAAAACTGCACGATACCCAGATTCTCATCCTTTGTTCTGACAACTGCAAGTCCCTCGTAGGCTTCTGTTGTTGCGCAGACATAATGAATTTGAACAGGATCGACCTTGGCTTCGTAAACAACCTCAGCGTCTTCCGGATAGTCGTTCCATGGTCTCATGCACGTGTTACCTCAGACGGGCGATAGCGTCGGCGAGAAAGCCGAGAATTATAGTCTGGATTCCACTCAGAGTGAGGATTGAGATTGTGCCATCGAGGATATTGCCGTGCGAATCGCGAATGAAGAGGGCAACGAAAAGTGCGGCAAAAAACATCAGCATAGCAAGTGGCACACATACTCGCATCGGATTAAAGAAAATAATACTGCGCACAATCGTAAGCAAGATGTTCTTCGTGTCGCGCAGGGGTCTGATCTTTGATTTCCCTGCGCGCGGGTGGTAATCGATCGGAATGTAGTGCACGAGGAGATCGTTGCAGAGATACGCAAGGGTAATCGTTGTCGAAAAGCTAAACCCACTTGGGCAAAGGTTAACGAAGCGCATTACATCAGATTTGCGGAAGGCTCGTAAGCCCGAGTTAAGATCGGGAATAGGCTTCTCCGCCAGATACACTGCGATCTTCGTGAGTATCCATTTTGCCGGACGCCGCTCCCACGGAATATGAACGTCTTTACCAATACGGGCGCCTACCGCCATATCACAGCTCTCAAGTTCTTGGACAAGTTGCCGCATCACGGACGCCGGATATGTTCCATCGCCGTCAGTCGTGATGATGATGTCGTGGGTAGCATTGCGAAGTCCTGTTTTAAGTGCCGCGCCGTAGCCAAGATTTCCCTCGTGACGGATCACTTTGGCTCCCGCCTGCTCGGCCACGCGGGCAGTGGCGTCAGTAGAGCCATCGTCTATCACGATGATTTCCACGTTCTCAGCTGGCCGCTGCTCGCTCTCGAGTGCCGCCCGCGCATCGCGAATAACATCTCCTATAGCAGCTTCCTCATTGAAAGCCGGAATAATGACAGAAACGGGCGAAGCTGCCAGTGACTGTTTTTCTTTCATGAGTAGTGAAATGTTCAGCGACCGAAGAAAGGGTTGTCAATACCTCCTCGCGCTCGCGCTACTGTTTTACTCCCGCTAGCTCAGGCGAGCCAATTCGCACAGAATCTTATTCTGTGTAGAGCATCCAATCACTGACTGCTGAGGCAACTGGCTCGAACCAGATAGCATCGGCCGAAACTGTCCCATCAGCGGCATCCGAGAGCGTAACTTGAGCGGGAATCGTCGAGGAGAAATTCCACGTGCCAAGCACGTTCCATTGGCCACCGTTGGTACGTTGATTGACGACAACGCTTTCTGTGCCACCAGCATGCTGAATGACATAGGTGGCATTCGTCGCTCGATCAGGCGCCGATGTCCACCGGGCATATAGCTTATACGTTCCCGACTGTGGCACCTTCACTGCCCATCGCACGTAATTCGCACCTGTCCCCGCCGACTTGGTAAGCGCCTGCGGGCCGTACGGCGATCCAGTCGTCGTTGCGGTCCACGCCGAGGGGGTTACGACGGTGCAATTGGGATCAGCATTGTCGAGAGTGAATCCGGGACCTGGCAACGGGGGAAGAGAATTATAGCCAATTTTACTCGCAAATGTCGCAACGGAATCTGCCCCTATTGTGGTACGTCCAATTTCGTAAACTGGGGTTGTGCGGTATGCTTTCTGGTCGGCTGTTGTGAAGGCGGCGCGGTAGCCAGCTGCTTGGCACATCGCCACGTGAGTCGAATTATAGGCTCCGTAAGGATATGCGATATATCGACACACTTTGCCAGGAACGTTCAGCTCGATTGCTTGCTTCGATCCCTCAATCTCCACCTGCGCCTGGGAATTTGACAGTGAAGTCAACTGTTGGTGGCTCTTGGTGTGACTCTCCGTGAAGATCACTTTCGCATTTTCCATAATCTGAATTTCATTCCAATCGCAGTGGTCGCCACTTCCCGTGACCACTCCCACGTAATTGGTGTGAGCAAAGTTCACCGCCACCATTCCCCGAGCTTGGAGGATCGAGAAAACTTCATCATACACGGGGATATAATTGTCGTCCATAGTGATGAGGATCGGACGCGGCGGAAGAGCATCATCGTACTGCATCCAGTTCAAAAGATCGTCTGGGGTGATCGTGTTATAGCCGTTACTCTTAAGAAAATCCATGTGTTGAGTAAAAAGTGATGCAGAATACCCGAAGGACGAGTGCGCATGATAGAGGAGCACGGGCACCTGAGCGTTTGCATCGGTGCTCAAAATACTGCACCACATACTCGCGAGAGAAAGTAATAAAATCCGCCGAAACAAAAGTGCCAAAGTTTTCACGATCAACTCTCCGGGGAAGATAATAGTTTCAGGGGGCGCATTCATTTCATCTTCAAATCAAATCTCAAGATAAAAGTGCTCTGAACGCACCTCTTCTCTGCCTTTTTATTCCCTGATTCTGGCGAAAAGTGTCCACGAGCCGCGACGCGAAAGACCCGACGACAACCGCGTCTCGACATCGGCACTTCTGAGCCACAACCGATGGAAGGAGAAGAGCGAGATTCGTCGGCATTGCTCTCTTTCATGCTTGGGACACAGGGGATTAAAAGAGTTGCCGTCTAGCCCAAGTTCCGAGCTAGACGGCAGAACCACCCATCGCGCTTTAGCGCTGCTCCTTGGAGTTTTGGAGCCTCAGCTAGACTTCCATGATCTCCTTTTCTTTACGCTCGAGGAGCTTGTCGATTTCCTCGATATACTTATTTGTGAGATCTTGAATTTTCTCGATAGCTTTTTCGCGATCGTCTTCGGTTATTTCATGATGCTTTTCGGTCTTCTTGACTTCTTCATTGGCATGGCGTCGGATGTTGCGCACAGCAACGCGTCCTTCCTCAGCCATTTTTTTCGCCACCTTCACGAGCTCCTTGCGTCTCTCCTCGGTGAGTGGCGGAATCACCAGGCGAATAGATTTGCCGTCGTTGTTCGGCGTCAATCCGATATTCGCAGCCAAAATCGCCTTTTCAATCGGCCCGATGAGATTGCGGTCGAACGGCGAGATAAGAATAGTACGCGCATCGGGAGTGGAAATGGCAGCAACCTGCTTGAGTGACATCGAAGTTCCGTACGCTTCTACATGGATGTTGTCCACCAGCGCTACGGATGCCCGTCCAGTTCTTAGCGATCCGAACTCGTGCTCAACCGCTTCAACTGCCTTTTTCATCTTTTCTTGGGTTTGCTTGTAAATCTCATTTAGCGGCATACGTCATTCTCCTTCCACACATGTTCCTATATTTTCACCGAGAATTACGCGTTTTGTATTTCCTGCTTCGTGAAGGTTATAGACAATGATAGGAATCTTGTTCTCCCGGCACAAGGAAATTGCGGTAGCGTCCATCACCCGGAGGTTCTTGTTCAGAGCTTCCGTGAAGCTGATGCGCTCGTAACGTTGTGCCGTGGGATCGCGCCGCGGATCCGCTGAGTACACCCCATCGACGTTCGTGGCTTTGAGGATAACTTGAGCGTCGATCTCAGCCCCGCGCAAAGCAGCAGCCGTGTCTGTCGTGAAGAAGGGGTTCCCCGTGCCACACGCGAAAATGACCACACGTCCTTTTTCGAGGTGACGGATAGCACGCCGCCGAATATAGCTCTCTGCGACTTCCTTGATTTCGAGCGCGCTCAGAACGCGTGTCTGCATTCCTTCTTTTTCGAAGACTGCCTGAAGGGCCATAGCGTTGATCATCGTGGCGAGCATGCCCATGTAATCGCCGACAGCCCGATCAATTTCCTTCTCGTTGGCACCGCGGAGAAAGTTTCCTCCGCCGATAACGATGGCCAGTTGCACACCACACGTCTCAATCGTGTCGCGGATTTCGCGGGCAAGACTGTGAACAAACTGATAATCGATTCCGAAATCTTGGGAACCCTTGAGCGCCTCACCAGATATTTTCAGAAGTACCCGTTGCCATCGAGGTTTTTCTATTACGCTCATAACGCTCGCTATTTGCGCGGCATCAAGCGCCGCGGGTCAAGATCAAACAGCCGAAGCTCCTTACATGCGACTTGATTTCTACAGATTCTTACAGCAAGTGTCGTTATGAGCACCAAAAGCGCAAAATAAGCGTTATCCCCAGGCGCGTGGGGGTGAGCTAAAGGTACACAAAACTTGAGTTGGCTGCTATCCTTATTTTGGGGAGAGTAAAGGCTGGACAGAAAAGTTGCAATGGAGTGGAACGAGATGTGCCCCAGGAAGAGATAAGTAGTGGCAACTGCTTTTTTGAGGTTCCGGTCAATATGTTATCATTTTATTATAACGTCAATGAATATGATATAAATGATCTGTTGAGTTATCCGCGACTGAGCTCCAAAGCTGTTCGACCCGCTCTTGGCAGTGAGTGGCCATGAACCCCCAGCTCTGAGCTACTTTGCGCGAACGTGCTAGGCTACAGCACAAATAACTATGTGCCGGGGGCAAGCACTCACTCCTCGGACCATCTGTTGCGATGGTGAAGCCTCTTCGGCATTTTGCTCGGTGGCTATACGCCTGACAAAAGGAAGGTCATCCAAGGTCAAAGAGATTGGACCACCAGCGACCCTCGTGCAGCGCGCCTTGAGGAAAAAGATTCACGTCCAAGCGTTCGAAGCTGCAACACCCGCGGGCGATGCTCAGGTGCCTTTTTCGCTTTTTGGTACGAGTGCGACATTTAGTACTTCGTCGATCGTCTCCACGAGCGTGAATTGCATTTCCTTGCGTATCTCTGCGGGGATTTCCTCGAGCTCGTCTGCATTTTCTTGCGGCAAGATGACATGGCGAATGCGTGCGCGGTGAGCAGCGAGAATTTTTTCTTTCAGTCCGCCAATTTTGAGGACCTTCCCTCGCAGAGTGATCTCACCGGTCATCGCGACATCTTGTCGCACAGGCCGGCGCGTAAGAGCACTCACAAGCGACGTGGTCATGGTAACACCCGCGCTGGGCCCATCTTTCGGGACAGCACCCTCGGGAATATGGATGTGAATATCGAGTGTGCGGTAGAAGTCCTTTGGCACTTTGAGCTCATCTATGCGCGAACGGATGTAGCTGAGCGCTGTTTTCGCACTCTCTTGCATAACCTCGCCGAGCTGTCCCGTGAGAAGAAGGTTCCCTCTGCCTCGCATGACAGTGACTTCGGTGGGAAGAATCTCTCCTCCTACTTCTGTCCATGCTAGTCCAGTCGCTACTCCAATCTCCGGTTTTTTCTCAATTTCGAGGTCACGATAACGAACCGGTCCTAAGTATTCTCGGACAAGCTCGGGAGTTACGAGAACGCTTTTGTCTTGGGTGCCATGGGTCACTATCTCGCGTGCCACTCGTCGGCAGATTGCTCCAATTTCTCTCTCAAGATTTCGTACGCCTGCTTCGCGTGTGTAGTTCACGATGATAGTTTTGATCGCTTCTTCTGTGAACTTCACGCGTCGCTTAGCGAGCCCATGAGCTTTGATTTGTTTGGGAACGAGGAACTCGAGCGCGATATGAAGTTTTTCGTCCTCGGTATACCCGGGCAACCGAATGACCTCCATGCGATCGAGCAGTGGAGCTGGTATTCCAGCCACAGTGTTGGCTGTTGTGATAAACAGAACGTTGGAAAGGTCAAAGTCTACTTCGAGATAGTGATCGTTAAACGCCTTGTTTTGCTCGGGGTCGAGGACCTCCAGTAATGCACTCGCTGGGTCACCTCGGAAATCTGAGGACATCTTATCGATTTCATCGAGGAGAAAAACAGGGTTCATCGATCCTGCTTTCTTCATTCCCTGAATGATGCGCCCCGGAAGAGATGCAACATACGTCCGTCGGTGTCCTCGAATTTCGGCTTCGTCGCGGACTCCGCCCAGCGACATGCGCACAAATTTTCTGCCGAGTGCCCGTGCAACACTGCGCGCCAACGAAGTTTTTCCCACACCCGGAGGACCCACAAGACACAGAATCTGGCCTCTGGGGTTCTGTGTGAGTTGAAGAACCGCCAAATACTCCAGGATGCGATCCTTCACTTTTGTCAAACCGTAGTGATCGGAATCGAGGACTTTCTGGGCTTTGACGAGGTCGCTTTTATCCTTTGTGAATTTGCCCCACGGCAGATCAACAAGCCACTCGATGTACGAGCGCGAAACTGTCGCTTCGGGCGACATGGGCGCCATTTTTTCCATCCGGGCAAGCTCGCGCTGCGCCTTTTCGCGTGCCTCGCGGCTCATTTTCGATTTCTGTATTTTTTCTGCCAGCTCTTCAATCTCGAACTCATCGTCGCTATCGATACCAAGCTCACGTTCTATTGCTTTGAGCTGTTCGTTGAGGAAGAACTCCCGCTGCCGTTTGCCAATGCCATGCTTGACACGCTTCATGATCTTGTCTTCGAGCTCGAGAAGCTCGTTCTCGGCGACGAGTAATTGCGACAAGCGATGAAGTTTTTCCTCAAGGTTATCGCTTTCGAGGATGTGCTGCTTGTCAGCAATCTTGAAGTTCGAAAAATGCGCGATTGTATGCGCAACCTGCTGCGGGCTCGAATAATTTTTGATCGACAGGAAGAGGTCGTCAGGGATCTTATCCGAAAGCGAAACGTACGTTTCGAACTGACTGAGGACAAGGCGAGTCAGGGCCTCAGTTTGTTTCGAATTTTCCGAGGTAATTTCCAGTGGCTCGACCATCGCCTGAATAAGGTGATCTGAGACGGTGAAGCTCACAACGCGGGCAGCGGACAAGCCCTCCACGAGGATTTTTGCTGATCCATCGCGCATGCGAATGGCTTGGATGATCTCACCCACTGTCCCTACATCGTAGAGATCATCTGGAGCAGGGGTTTCGACGTCGACGTCTTTCTGGGCGACCAGAAAAATGCGCTTGTCGCTTGACAATGCCTCATCGACCGCTGTGATCGACTTCGGTCGAACTACGTACAGCGGTGCGACACACTGCGGGAAAAATACAAGATCTTTGAGTGGAATGACAGGGAGTAGTTCCGCGTGATCCGTCACAGATGTTTCGTGGACAGATAGGCTTCCTGTCTTCGGCATGCTTTTCGTTCTTAGTTTTGTTGTCATAGAGCTAGTGAGGTGCCTTCGCTAAGCTATACTCTCAGAGCAATTGTTCTGGACTCGAGCTCTTAAGAGTGCGAGGAAGATCACCTCCGTACTTACCTTACACCTTTGAGGGGAAGTTTCTTTTGGCGAGCTTCATTGAGGCTCTCCGGACGCAGCAATCCACGTCTTCGGCCTGGGCGCCATGCACTCCATTTACGGATTACGTTAACTTTTACATTTCGAACATGTTGCAATTCATGTTTTTCAGGGTGATTCTCCGATCCAGTCATTATCGAAGAAAAGAGGGGTAACATGGGCACAAACAGAGTGATTCGTTCGAGCGAAAGTGCATGTGGCCAACTTTCGATAGCACCTCTTGGAGGTGGTCAGCCCGAGAGACCCGCGGGCGCTATTGATCCACTCGAAATGGCAATGATCCAGCTCAAGACGGCAGCCGAACGACTTGGGCTCTCGCAGGACATGTTCAACATGTTGCGACGGTTTGAACGTATCGTCACCATAACCTTTCCTGTGCGAATGGATGATGGCCACATTCACCTTTTCCAAGGATATCGAGTTCTCCATAACACAAGCCGCGGACCGGGTAAGGGAGGTATTCGTTACAGTCCTGCAGTGGACGTGAACGAAATTGCTGCCCTTGCCATGTGGATGACGTGGAAATGCGCAGTAGTGGATATTCCATTTGGTGGGGCAAAAGGAGGAGTTTGTTGTGATCCCACAACCATGTCTTTGGGCGAAGTAGAACGTCTCACTCGGCGTTTTACTTTTGAACTGAGTCCACTCATCGGCCCCGAGCTCGATGTTCCTGCGCCGGATATGAACACCAATGAACAGACAATGGCGTGGATGATGGATACCTACAGTATGGGGCGAGGTGTGACCGTCCTGGGCGCTGTGACGGGAAAGCCTCTTGTTCTCGGAGGGTCTCACGGCAGGAGTCAAGCTACTGGGCGGGGAGTTCTGCATGTAGTGGCAGAGGCAATGAAAAAACTCCGCCTCCAGACCAAGAATGCTCGGATTGTCGTCCAGGGGTTTGGAAACGTTGGCCGAAATGTCGCGCTCATTGCTGCTCGCGAATACGGTATGAAAATTGTGGCGGTGGCGGACCAATACGGTGCGGTTGTGAACTCAAAAGGACTTGATGTCGAGGCTCTTGCTCGGCATGTGGATAGCGTGGGACGTGTGCCTGGTTTCGCTGGCGGAGACGCAATTGACCCGGCTGCTATGCTGGAACTCGAGTGCGATGTTCTCGTCCCTGCGGCAATAGAGAATCAAATCACGATTATGAATGCAGAACGAATCAAGGCACGGATTGTTGCCGAAGCAGCCAACGGTCCCACGACCCCTGAAGCCGATGCAATCCTTCAGCGTCGCGGAATCTTGGTTCTCCCAGATATTCTCACGAATGCTGGCGGGGTAACGGTGAGTTATTTTGAATGGGTCCAAGATCTACAGTCTTTTTTCTGGAGCGAGGAGCAAGTCAACGAGCAACTCCAGAAAATCATGGTTCGAGCATTTCATCGCGTCTGGGACATGGCCACTGAGCAGCAATGTGACCTCCGCACAGCTGCTCAGATGATAGGCATCCGCACAGTCGCAGAGGCGACCGAGCGACGGGGATTGTATCCGTAAAACAAGCTTTTCGGGGGCAAGTCGGCGACAAAACGAAAAAATAGAGAAAAAAACACTGATTTTTGTGACTTATTTCACAAGGCTTCTCGCAGCCACGGCGAAAAGCCGCGCTCTAACTTCTGAAAACTCAATTATTCTACGCGCATAGTTCCTTGATTTGGAACAACTTATGTTCCATTTTCTTTCTTCTTGACCAAATAGTCCTCTTTATTCGTGATGATTTTCACAAATAGTAGGGCGCATCGTCCCGAGTGCCAGAGTGAGTGGTGGAGGAAGTGAGTGGTCGTGCAGCGTTAGTCGATTCGCAAGTCAGCCTGCAGCGGGACGAGAAAAAATGTGCGGAGGTTCTCATGGAAAACAAAACAATTACCCACTGCAAATGCGGCGAGGAAACCGAAGAGGAAAAACTCGCCCGTATTGCTCAAATTGTCGATGATTTCAAATCGCAGGAGGGGAGCCTCATCCAGATTCTTCATCTAGCTCAGGCTGTCTACGGCTATCTTCCGCTGCATGTCCAACAGCTTATTGCCGAAAAGCTCGATATTCCCCTTTCTGAAGTCTATGGCGTAACAACGTTCTATTCCTTCTTCAGCACGAAACCCAGGGGCGAGTACACGATTCGCGTGTGCTTGGGGACAGCTTGCTACGTGCGCGGCGGAGCTGAAATCGTGAAACGTTTAAGCCAACAGCTTGGCATTGAGGTAGGCGGAACGACCCCGGACAGAAAGTTCACCCTCGAAGTGATGCGGTGTATCGGCGCGTGCGGGTTGGCTCCTGCCGTTATGGTAAACGATACGGTCATGCGCCAAGTGAACCCCGATAAGCTCAACAAAATTCTCGAGATGTGCAGCTAGAAAGGTGAGCGCTCATGGCAAAGTCGAAATCTGAAGTCCGAAAGATCAAATCCCGAGAAGAGCTCGATAAGATTAAAGCGGCCTATCTCAGAAAACTTGAGGCAGCTCGCTATCGGCTGCTCATTTGTGCAGGTGCAGGGTGTATTTCGTCCGGGTGTCAGTCGGTAAAGAAAGCACTCGAGGCAGAGCTCGAGCGAGCCGGTTTGGCTTCCAAAACCGTGATCCATCAGACCGGGTGTTTGGGGAGCTGCCATCTTGGCCCTACTCTCGTTGTTCAGCCCGGCGGCATCCTCTACGTGAAGCTTCGCCCCGACGACATATCGCGGATCGTGCGTGAGCATCTTGTTGGTGGCCAAGTGGTCGAGAACCTATGTTTCTATGACGCTGAGCGGGAAAAATACATTCCCCGTATGGAGGAAATTGATTTTTTCCGGCGTCAGATGCGTGTGGTAACGGCACGCTGTGGGAGCATGCCGTATGATTCTATCGAGGCTTATATTGCTCATGATGGATACTATGGGCTTCTGGATGTCTTGTCGAAACGGTCGCCGGTCAATGTGATTGAGGAAATCAAGCGCAGTGGTTTGCGCGGTCGTGGTGGAGGAGGTTTCCCCACCGGAATCAAATGGGAAGCCGGGTACAAAGCTCAGAGCGATCAAAAGTTCATTGTTTGCAACGCCGACGAGGGCGACCCCGGGGCTTTTATGGACCGTTCTCTCCTCGAAGGCGATCCCCACGCCATTATCGAAGGAATGGCAATTGGCGGCTATGCGATCGGAGCTTCGAAGGGATTTGTGTACGTGCGGGCAGAGTACCCCATAGCTGTTGAGCGGTTAGCTCATGCGCTTGTTCAGGCTCGCGAGTACGGGTTCTTGGGAAAGAACATCCTGGGGAGTGATTTCAGCTTCGGTATAGAAATTCGTATCGGAGCCGGCGCTTTCGTATGCGGAGAAGAAACGGCTCTCATGGCAAGCGTAGAAGGAAAACGAGGGGAACCCCGTCAAAAGCCTCCTTTCCCCTTTGAAAGCGGTATCTTCGGAAAGCCTACGATCATCAACAACGTTGAGACATTCGCCAACGTGCCTGTGATTATTCTCAAGGGAGCAGAATGGTTTGCTTCCATCGGGACAGAAAAGAGCAAGGGAACAAAGGTTTTTGCTCTCGCGGGCGCGATCGAGAACACGGGAATAGTCGAAGTTCCCATGGGAATTACTCTTGGGGAGATCATTTACGACATTGCCGGTGGAGTGCGCAAAGGGAAGCCTTTCAAGGCAGCCCAGACGGGGGGACCGTCAGGTGGCTGTCTCACTGCAGATCATCTCAACACGCCGATCGATTACGATTCGCTGGTTCATCTGGGAACTATCATGGGATCGGGCGGTCTCATCGTGATGAACACCGACTCGTGTATGGTCGATGTTGCGCGCTTCTTTATGGATTTTGTTCAGGACGAATCTTGCGGCAAGTGTGTGCCGTGTCGGATTGGGACAAAACGCATGCTCGAAATTCTCGAGCGAATCACACGCGGTGAGGGAAAACCCGGAGACATTGAATTGCTCGAAGAACTTGCGATGACGTGCAAGGAGACAGCAACGTGCGGTCTTGGGCAAACGGCGGGAAACCCGGTTCTTTCGACAATCAGGTACTTCCGCGAGGAATACGAGGAACACATACGTGACAAGTATTGTCGCGCCAGCGTGTGTTCGGATCTCTTCAAAGCTCCGTGCCAAAACGCCTGTCCGGCTGGTGTGGATGTCCCAGGGTACGTGGCACTCATTGCTGCTGGCCGTCCGCGGGATGCCTACTATCTTGTGCGGCGCGAAAATCCGTTCCCAGCGATCTGTGGGCGCGTTTGCACTCATCCTTGCGAAACAAAATGCCGGCGTGCTCAGCTCGACGAACCGGTCGCGATATGTGATCTCAAGCGTTATGCTGCCGATTACGTTTTCCAAAACGAGGAACCTCGGCTCGACTTGGTCTTCCCGAAAAAGGCAGAGTCCGTAGGCGTTATAGGAGCAGGTCCCTCGGGACTAACCTGTGCTTATTATCTGGCCCGTCTCGGATACAATGTCACCGTCTACGAAGCTCTCCCTGTTGCGGGCGGCATGCTTGCTTCGGGAATCCCTGAGTACCGATTGCCAAAAGCAATCCTCCAAAAAGAAATCCGTATGATTGAACAAGTCGGAGTAAAAATCCTCACGAACACAGAAGTGGGGAAGCACGTGCTCTTTGATGATCTGCGGAAAATGCACAACGCCATTTATATCGCTACTGGTACGCACTTCCCGAACAAAGTGAATCTCCCTGGTGAAGATAAGCGCGGTGTGTATCATGGGGTTTCTTTCCTTCGCGAGGTCAATCTCGGAAATCACATTGCGGTGGGCAAGCGAGTAGTCGTTATTGGAGGCGGGAGTACAGCCTTCGATGCAGCGAGGACAGCGCTCCGCTTAGGTGCAGAAAAAGTCACGATTCTTTACCGCCGCTTGATTGACGACATGCCCGCCGATAAACGCGAAATTCAGGAAGCTATCGAGGAGGGAATTGAAATCCGTCAGCTCGTAGCTCCGGTTGAGTTCCTTGGTAACGGCGCTGTCGAGGGCGTCAAATGTATACGCATGCAGCTTCGGGGCTTCGATTCTTCTGGTCGGCGGAAACCGTGCCCGGTGGAAGGCAGCGAGTTTGTTATCGAAGCAGATTGTGTCATACCAGCTATTAGCCAGCACTCTGACTTGCCGTTCATCGATAAAAGCGAGGTGCGAACAACGCGGTGGGGGACCCTCGAGACAGACCCGCGTACAATGATGACTTCCATGGAGGGAGTCTTTGCAGGTGGCGATGTGGTACGAGGTCCTGATGTTGTCATCACAGCCATTGCAGACGGCAAGAAGGTGGCTGTAAACATCGACAAGTATCTCGGCGGCCCTGGAATTCTCAACAAGGGTGAGCCCATCGATATTCCGCGTCCTTCCGAAGAGAAAGATATTGCCGAACACGAACGCTTTCCCATGCGGTCACTTCCACCGGAAGAACGGAAACGCAATTTCCGCGAGGTCGTTGTTGGATTCCACAAACTCAATGCGATTGCCGAGGCAATGCGTTGCCTGCGCTGTGATCGGAGAGGATGATAACTATGGTTACTCTAACAATAAACGGAAAACAGGTTCAAGCCGAGCCCGGAATGTCGGTGCTTGAAGCAGCGAAAGCCAATAATATCATGATTCCTCACTTTTGCTATCTCGAAAATGTCCACCAGATTGGCGCGTGCCGAATCTGCGTGGTAGAAATTGAGGGGGCAAGAACCCTCCAAGCATCTTGCATGGTGCCAGTGCGCGAGGGAATGGTCGTTCGCACAAATACTGCGCGAGTCAAGCGCGCTCGTAAAATACTTTATGAGCTCATGCTGTCGGACCATCCGCGGAATTGTCTCAACTGCCTGCGCAATCAAAACTGCGAGTTTCAAAAGCTAGGGGAATTAATTCAGATTTCGGAGTCCCGCTTCGAAGGGGAAAAATCGAAGTCTTTTGTCGACCTGACGAGCCCTTCCATTGTGCGCGATAGCTCAAAGTGCATTCTCTGTCGGCGATGCGTAACAGTCTGTAACGAAATTCAAGGCGTGGGAGTTCTCAATATCCAGAAGCGGGGCTTCCATTCTGTGATAGGACCTGCGGATGAGCTTCCTCTCAACAGTGTCAACTGCACAAATTGCGGTCAGTGCGTAATGGTGTGTCCTGTGGGGGCTCTTCTGGCAAAGGATGATACGGACCGCGTGTGGGATGCTATCTTTGACTCCCGTAAACGTGTGATTGTTCAGACTGCTCCCGCTGTTCGTGTTGCATTGGGCGAAGAGTTTGGCTATCCGCCTGGCACTATCGTGACGGGGAAAATGGCGACTGCCCTGCGCGAAATTGGTTTTAATGATATTTTCGATACAAATTTTGGGGCTGATCTCACCATTATCGAGGAAGGACACGAATTCTTGCAGCGGGTCACGGCTGCTCTCACTGGCAAGAACGCCGTGCTTCCGATGGTCACATCGTGCTCGCCTGGCTGGATAAAATTTATCGAACACGAATACCCAACGGAGCTTGATCACCTGTCGAGCTGTAAGTCCCCGCACATGATGCTGGGTGCACTAGCCAAGACGTACTATGCCGAGAAAATCGGCGTTGCCCCAGAAGACATCTTTGTGGTCTCGATCATGCCGTGCACAGCCAAGAAATTCGAGATCACCCGTCCGGAAATGTTCATCAACGGTTTGCCAACGGTGGATGCTGTTCTGACGACCCGCGAGCTGGCTCGCATGATACGCGATGCCGGAATTGAATTCAGAGAGCTTCCAGATTCGCGCTTCGATAATCCCCTGGGATACTCGACCGGTGCCGCGGACATATTCGGTACAACTGGTGGCGTCATGGAAGCTGCTCTTCGAACGGTTTACGAAGTAGTCACCGGGCGCGAAATCCCGTTCGAGGGATTGGCAGTTACACCCGTACGCGGACTTTCCCAAGTCAAAGAAGCTTCCATCAAAATTGAGGGAACGAAACCAGAGTATTCCTATCTCGAAGGCGTCGAAGTGCGTGTAGCCGTGACAAGTGGCTTATCTGGAGCAAAACGCCTCATGCGCGATGTGGCAGCAGGAACATCGCCTTATCACTTTATCGAAGTAATGGGATGTCCTGGCGGATGCATTGCTGGTGGAGGCCAACCAAAGCCCACCACAAAAGCTGTTCGAGAAGCTAGGATGCGAGCCATTTATGCTGAAGATGCCGGAAAACCCAAGCGCAAATCACACGAGAATCCATTTATTCAGAAACTCTATGAGGAATTCCTTGGGGAACCGTTGGGCCACCGTTCGCATGAGCTGCTCCATACGCATTACATTCCTCGCGGACGGTTCAACCAGTTTCAGAACCAAGGAGTTCGCATTCCTGTGTCGACCGAAAAGTAGAGGAAATGGGAAGATTTGCTCCTACGAAAGCGTCTGAAAACTCGGTTTACAAAAAAGGAGAGATTTTGCGATTATGAGAAGCGTGCGAATGGCTTTTACCCTTATCGAGCTACTCATTGTGGTAGCCATTATTGCTATACTAGCTGCCATTGCAGTGCCGAATTTTCTTGAAGCCCAAGTTCGTGCGAAAGTGGCGCGCGTCCATGCGGATATGCGTTCCCAAGCAACTGCGATCGAATCCTATGCGGTGGACAACAACAGTTATCCGCTTATGGGAGAGCTTCTCCAAGACGGTTCCATTCAGTTGCCACAGCAAAACGGAGTCGGCAGCCCGGCTCACAAGTTTCTCATGGAATCGATTACGACTCCTATTGCCTATATTACTTCGATTCCCACCGATCCGTTTATTGTGAGCCCCAATGTCTCTCCCACGTGGATGGCGTTTTACCTACGTTATTTCTATACGAACTTAGATTGGTTTACAGCGGTTACGCAGCCGAATCCCCCACCGGTCATCGCTGTAATGAAAGCGCGCTATGGAACCTGGATCTTAGCAGGTGCGGGACCCGATCGCGACCGTTTGGATCTTGCGCAGAACATCTATTACGATCCGACTAATGGAACGGTGAGTAACGGCGATATCATTAGAAGCCCTAACATCATCACCAAATGATGGAAACGAAACACAGTCTCAACGAGGCAGAGGCGGACAGTGAGCCTGCCTCTGCCGCTTCATTGCGCAGGTCATCACATTCCTCTCCTGGAAAATCCAATATGGTGCCCTCTATTATTATTCTTGCATGCGTTGCTTTAGTTCTCGCTGCTATTGCCGTTCGGCGCTCGCCCGAGAGTCTCGGCATGGGCGTTGCCTCGGCGTGGACACAATTCCTGCAGGCATTTCCCATCGTCGTCCTAACATTTATTGTTCTAGGATTGCTCGCCGTAGTGGTGCCCCGGGATGTCTATGTGCGATGGCTCAGTGCGGAAGCCGGATGGCGAGGAATTTTTGTAGGAACTTTAGCGGGAATGGCTGCCCCGGGAGGACCTGTCATTCAGACTATTATTGCGTCCGCCCTTTTCAAAGCTGGAGCTGGGGTCGGCTGTATTGTTGCATTTCTCACTGCTGGGGCCCTTGCTCATCTTCTTCTCCTCCCCCTCGAGTTGGGGCTGCTCGGATGGCGATTTGTATGCGCCCGATTAGCGTGTACTTTGTTTTTCCCGCCGGTAGCTGGAATTCTCGCACATACTCTTTTTCGCACCTTCGTTCGGTAGCTCATGGTTATGGCAATATCCCCCGCGTCGTTTTGAGCATGATGACGCATTCGCTGTGTCAAGTTCGACGCACTTTCTAGAGAATGTGCAGTTGCCAGCTTCCTCAGTGAGCTCGAACCATAACGCACGAGACTCGCATTGAACAGTGGTCTCTAATGATGGGCCGCGCAACGAGCTTGTAGTTCGTGGAGACCTTCACTTGTCACACAAATCGAGCTGCACCTACATTCTCAATCACCTGTTCTGGCGTCTTCGCTCCCGGGATGACTGTGTGACATGCAGGATGGCGGATACAGAAAGCCAGTGCTTGCTGAGCCCGTGTTGCGCCTGTTCGTGCTCGCTCTTCCGCAAGCTCGGCTTCCATCGCCTCGAGTTGTGCAAAATAGGTCTCCAACTTTTCAGGGCTGAGATTCATCCGTCGATGATCATCTTCCCCGAAGCGCGTGTCGCGCGTAAACTTGCCGGTGAGGAAACCAAAAAGGAGTGGAATTCGTACAATTACCCCCACTCCCAACCTCATTGCCGCGGGGAAAAGCGTTTTTTCGGCTTCGCGTTCGATAAGATTATAGCGTACCTGTATGACATCAAGTAAGCCAGCACTCGCCCATTTTTCGACGATGTGGGTTTGTTCGGTTTCTTTGAAGCTTTGGATGCTCAGACCTGCGTGGAGAATCTTTCCTTGCTCTTTGAGAGTTGCGAGAGCTTCCCACGGTTCGTCGCGTTCAAGAATGTCGGTATTCGGACTGTGAAGTTGGAGAATATGAACGTGATCGAGTCCCAATCGCTTCAGGCTTTTCTCGACAGCACTTATAAGGTAATCCTTAGAATAGTTGGGACGAATAGGACCATATCCCTTATCATCTTGCGGCTGGGCAGAGTAGAAATCGTTACCAGCCTTTGTGGCAATGACAACATCTTCGGGGTAGCCACGCTCGCGGAGAACTCCACCGATCAATTCTTCTGAATGTCCGAAGCCATAGACGTCTGCTGTGTCGATGAGTGTGACTCCTGCATCGAGTGCGGCATGGAGCGCTGACCTACTTTGCTCGTCGTCAGTGGGTCCCCAATTTGTTCCGCCGATAGCCCACGCACCAAAGCCGATTACGCTTACCCAAGGTCCTCGTGCACCTAAACGTCTCTTCTCCATCGTGTCGCTCCTGACGCTGTGCTTTCTTCTTTTTCGAATCCCACTCTCTTCCAGGACGCTTCCTGTGGTCAAGCCATGGTTTTGATGAATTTGCCTGTGTGGCAGCGTTTCACGAAAGACTTTTCTCAGAAGGTACAAAGCTCCTCTCAAATGTTCTGACTGTGGCGCGCAGAGTTATTAAACACGCGGCGAGACGAAGAACTAAAGAAACAGAGGGAAACGAGAGAAGCAAAAACAACGAATGGAGCGGGAAACGGGGCTCGAACCCGCGACCCTCAGCTTGGGAAGCTGATGCTCTACCAACTGAGCTACTCCCGCTCGTTCCAAAACATGTTATACAGGGGGAATTGTCTCTTCATTCGTCGAGAGAATTTCACTCAATTCCGCTATAAGAAGAGGTTCTTTCGAGCAGTTTTGGAAAAAGGAAAGAATGATTTTCATCGACGCTGGGTGTTTGCCTTTGGCGTTCCAACGGCATTGTCGCTATCTTCATGTACAACAGGGATCCCAGCTGCCTGGAGAAATCCCAGAATCACATCGGAGCGGACGAAGATCGCATTTCGTGCATCATCGCGTTGGGTGAGTATCCCCTGGACCTTTCCTTCGCGATCGAATACGGGGGCTCCACTGAAGCCGCTGCGCACTTTTGCGTCAGCCATCGCTAAACCATCCAAAATATTGAGAGCTGTTACACGTCCTTCGGTTACCCAAAAGCCACTCGGATCGAAAAGTCCTGCAATTCTCACACGATCATGATACGAGAGCGAAAAATCCCCTAGTGTTGCTGGAATTACTGTTGCACGGCAGCGGTGTACCTCGAGGAGTGCCAAATCGTGGTATTTTTCGGTCGCCACGATCTTAGCTGTGCATTTGCGACCATCGACAAATTCAACGACGATGCGGTCCGCAGGAATAGGCCCATACGGCGAAGGCACGCTCAGCAGATGGTTGCATGTAAGAAGATATTTGCGAGTGAGAAAAAAACCACTTCCACGAGCGAATCCCAACGGATGCCAGTCCGTTGCCTCTACGATAGAGCAAACGGCAACCACGGTAGAGCTCAAGCGAAGTGGCTTCTCGTCGGGGAGCTTCTTTTGATTAACGACGTGAGACTTACGAGGAGGAGAAGAGCGGGTATGTGCTTGCTGGCCCGCCGAAACAAGAGCAGCAAACATCACCGCACACACGCAGAAAAAGTATGTTCGTCTCATCTTCTTGCGCTGATCATCTCTCCTGCGTGGCGATGGTGCAAGGACGAATGCCTTCTCAACACACTCCATCGCTTTTGCCGGATATCAGGGAGTAACTTGAGTCGCCGGTGTCGAGGTTTCCTTATCACGGACCTCAACCAATTCCACGTCGAAGGCCAACCATGCTTTCGGTGGGATTTCAGGGGGCACCCCCGCATCTCCATAAGCCAAATCGGGGGGGATTGCAATTAGGCGTTTTCCGCCGACACGCATTCCCGTGAGCCCCTCATCCAGACCTCGAATTACTTTTCCTCCCCCAAGTTCAAATCGCAATGGGGTTGGGATGAGCTTCCATCGTGAATTGTCAATCACTTTCCCTGTGCTGACGACCTTCCCCTCATAGTGAATCCCAAGGATTTTCCCCTTGGTCGCTTCTGCTCCGGTTCCGACCACGATATCTTGAAACTGGACACCTGACTCGAGTGTGACAGATGTGCGCTGATTGCTGTCCTGAGTCAGAGTAGTTGTCGTCGAAAATACCGGCTGAGCGAGGAAAATGAGAATGGCACTTAAATATGCACTTACAACCCGATAGTTCTTCTCACTACTCATCTGAAAGGACACTCCGAAATCCAGAATGATGACTGACTCAGCCATACTTATTTCCCTTCTCAGTGAGAGAAATTCAGTTGAAGAATCAACTGAGGAAACGGCTCCGCACTCGCTGCCAGCCAAGAGCGCTGAGAAAAACGGCAAATTGTGTGAGGACGATTGCTGCCCCGGCAGGAATATCGACAAGCGAGCTAATGATCAAGCCGCACAGGGTGCAACATACCCCCAGCGCAATGCTCGAAGCAATAAAAGTACGCAGACGTTCGGTGAGAAGTTGGGCAGTTGCGGCAGGAAGGACCAAAAACGCCGATACAAGGACGAGTCCAACAAGTCTTGTCGAGATCACAATCGTTACGGAGAGCAGCGTAAGCAACAAATAATGGAGGAAGACAACTGGAACTCCTGCAACGCGCGCCATGCGCTGGTCGAACGCGTAAAAGATAAACTCCTTCTGAAAAGCAAAAAGTGGCACAAGAACGACGATTGCTAAAGCTACGATGATCCAGAGCTCAGTTTTAGAGAGGGCGAGGACACTCCCGAACAGATAACTCATTGCGTCCTGATTGTAACCTCGTGCCGCTTTAAAGAAGATGATTCCAATGGCCATCGAAACAACGAGGAAGATACCTATGGCACTATCCTCGGAGATAGTCCCTTCTCGCGTTGTGCCTGCAATAAACCATGCAACGAGGATGCAAAAAATGAGGGCAGTGGCATAAATTCCAACTGTTGAGTAGGGATGTCCGGCAAAGAGGTAAATTCCCAGCGCGATTCCTCCGAATGCGCTGTGAGAAATCCCCTGTCCAATAAAAGCCATTCGTCTCAAGACGACATAAATGGAAAGGACGGAGCAGACGAGAGACGTCAGAAGTCCTCCGATGAATGCATACCGCCAAAATTCATAGCGCAGTAAGTCTGTTATGGGTTGTATGAGCCCCACAGTATGTGACGTCTCCTCGGTTGAGTCCGCAAAGGCGAACAGTTTGGCCTTTACCGGTTGAGAATATATGAGGCTGCACAAGACAATTCAGTCGATCGAGCGGAAAAAGATGAATGATGTTGCGTTCGCGAGAGTCTGAGTCATTTTTACGGACTAACGCGAGTCAATTAGAGAAAAACATCGAACGGATGAAGAACCGATGGTGAGTAGCGTGCCCGGTGACCCGTCGCCACGCAAGTGGGTCACAGACGAAGAATCTGCTGAAAGCAAAGGCGTTCTCGGTGTCATTCGCGAGTGGTTGGATGCGCTTGTTTTCGCATTCGTTCTCGCCATGTTTATTCGCACGTTCGCAGTGGAGCTATTCAAGATTCCCTCAGGATCTATGAGCCCGACCCTATTGGGCGACTACGTAGCAGAAGGGATCGCCGTCGACGAGACCGCCCGAGAGCGGTACTATCTCCTCATTCTTGAGCGCTCAAGCGATCTTGTGCAAATATTTCGCAAAGATGAGTTGACAGGACGTTATCTCTATGAGGGGAAGAGGTGGCGTGGGTCGCTGACGCAAAGCCAACTCAGCCTTCTCGAACGGGACCTCCATCTCGAAGAACATCATATTTGTGTGAACAAATTTGCCTATTGGTTTGCGAAACCCGAACGAGGGGACATCGTCGTTTTCCGCGTTCCGTTTAAGCGGGAGCCCTCGGTGTACACTCGTAACGGATACACCTTTCGTGTCCAGCCGTACAACCGCTACCAGGGAGTATACGTGAAACGTGCCGTTGCTTTTGACGGAGAGTTAGCAGAGATCACCAGTGACAAACGGCTTGCAATAAACGGCAAACCGGTGGAAACACCCGAGTTTTTCAAATACCAACGTTACGAGATTCCCAATACAGTTGAGTACTCCGTGAAGGTTCCTGAAGGCCAGATGCTTGTGTTTGGTGACAATACTGGCAACAGCTACGACAGCCGCTTTTGGGGTGGCTTGCCGTACGTAAACCTCCGAGGAAAAGCATTTTTCCGTTATCGACCTCTGAAAAAGATTGGTTTCCTCAACCATTGGTAACGACGATCGCAAAAAGGTTGCGGCACTTGTACGCACTGAACCGAGGTGGAACGAGGACATGAAAAACATAAAAAAGAAGCTCATGGCTATTTTGCGCGAAAATGCGCGGCTAACCTCTTCGCAATTAGCTGCGCGGCTCAGTATATCCACCGAGCAGGTGGAACAACTCCTCGCAGAACTCGAGGCGTCCCGCGCCATTTATGGTTACAAGACTCTTATCAATCCTGAAGCTCTGGGCGAGGAAATTGTCGAGGCTGTCATTGAGGTACACGTCACACCAACGCGAGGGGAGGGATTCGACGGGATTGCCAAACGTATTTACCGTTTTCCCGAAGTTCGTTCGCTTTATCTCATGTCGGGAGGATCGGATTTTCTTCTTTTCATGGAGGCACAGTCGCTTAAGGAGATTGCCAAGTTCGTAACCGAGAAACTGGCTACGATGGACGGTGTGCAAGAAACACAGACACATTTCCTGCTGAAGAAATACAAACAAGATGGAGTGCCTCTCGACGGAGAAGATTCGGTCGAGCGCTTGCCCGTGACGCCATGATGGAGGAATCCGAGTGAGTTCTGAGAATATGCAGCAAGGCTCCTCATTGACCAGAAAGATTTCCCGCAGAGTTGCCGAGCTTCCTCCATCAGGGATTCGTAGGTTTTTTGAGTTAGTGCTTGCTACGGAGGGAGTTATCTCGTTGGGAGTGGGGGAACCCGACTTTGTGACACCCTGGAATATCCGCGAGGAGGCTGTTTTTCAGCTCGAAAAGGGGCGGACTTCGTACACCAGCAACTATGGACTAAAGGAGCTCCGTTGTGAGCTCGCCGCCTGGCTCGAACGACGTTACAGTCTGCAATATGATCCAGATTCTGAAATCGTCATAACGGTAGGGGGAAGCGAGGCAATTGACATTGCTTTGCGGGCAATCCTTGAGCCGGGCGACGAAGTTCTTATTGTCGAACCTTGTTACGTTTCTTATGCCCCTGTTGTTATTCTTGCTGGTGGCACTCCCCGCTATATAGCAACAAAGCAAGAGGAAGGATTCCGGCTTAACATTGCGCGTTTGCGCGAGTCGGTCACTCCACGAACGAAGGCGTTGATCATTAATTACCCCAATAACCCGACGGGAGCGACCTTCCGGTACGATGACCTCGAGTCTCTCTGCCGTTTTGCTGGGGAGCACGATCTGCTTATCTTGAGCGACGAGATTTATGCCGAACTCACGTATGAAGGCGTTCACGTCTCTTTGGCTGCGCTGCCTGAGGCAAAAGAGCGAACGCTTCTTGTTTCAGGTTTCTCCAAAGCGTTTGCTATGACTGGCTGGCGTCTGGGCTACCTTTGCGGGCCAGCTGAACTCATCGCTGCAATGGTCAAAATCCATCAATACACAATCCTCTGTGCCCCGACGATTTCTCAGTATGCTGCCATTGAAGCGCTGCGCAATGGCGATGCTGATATCGAAGCAATGAGAGAAGAATATCGAGCACGCCGCAACTTCATCGTGAAATCGTTTAACGAGATGGGGCTTCGGACTCTCATGCCCGAGGGAGCTTTCTATGCCTTTGCAAACATCGAAAGTACGGGCATGACCAGCGAGGAATTTTGTACCCGTCTCCTTCGCGAACAAAGGGTGGCTGTGGTGCCAGGAACGGCGTTTGGTCCAAGTGGCGAAGGATTTATACGTGCCAGCTATGCTTCCAGCTTTGAAAAGCTCGAGCGGGCAGTCGAGGGTATTGCGCGCTTTGTCCGGAAATGATCCTTACCCGGCTTGCAACTGGTCTTGGGTTGAGGATTTTACAACTTAAAAATAAGGGGAGCCACCCCCTGGCTCCCCATTTGCTGTGAACTCTCACGACGAAATGGACCGTCAGCCAGCCTGGACGTCGATCTGAGCCCTCTGCAGTTTCCCACTGAAATCGACGTAGATAGACTTCCACTCTGTAAATATATCGAGGACGGTGTGGGATGCCTCGCGGTGCCCGTTACCGGTGCCCTTGACGCCGCCGAAGGGAAGCTGTACTTCTGCCCCAATCGTGGGACCGTTGATGTAGGTAATCCCCGCCTCAATGTCGCGCATAGCCTTGAAAGCAGCATTAACATCGCGCGTGTAGATTGACGAGCTCAACCCGTACTGAGTATCGTTGAGAATCCGGATTGCATCGTCTAGGTCGTTGGCCCGAAGAACTGCGAGAACGGGACCAAAGATCTCTTCCTGCGCAATTCGCATTTTCGGTTTAACGTTGATGAAAATTGTCGGCTCGAAGAACCATCCATACGCATAGGCGCCCTTCGACAGAACGTTTCCGCCGAGAACCAGCTCTGCTTTGTCTTCGTGCAGGCCGATCTCGACGTACCTTTTTACGTTCTCGAGCTGCGCCTTATTGACGAGGGGCCCCATCTGGGTCTTGGGATCCAGCCCATTACCGACTCGGATCTTTTTCGCCCGCTCTATGAGTTTTTCGACGAATTTGTCGTGAATCTTCTTGTGGAGTATGAGCCGCGATGTTGCCGTGCATCGTTGCCCCGTCGTCCCAAAGGCGCCCCACAGTGCTCCTTCGAGAGCGAGCTCCAAATCTGCATCGTCCATAACGATCTGAGCATTTTTCCCACCGAGCTCGAGAGACACTCTTTTGAGGCGGCTTCCAGCGCGCTCATTGATCTTGCGCCCTATCTCCGTTGAACCCGTAAAACTGATAACGGCAACATCGGGGTGATCGACGATAGCGTTGCCTACATTGCTGCCCGATCCGGTGACGAGATTGATGGCTTTCGGAGGAAGTCCAGCTTCCAAAAGAATGTTTACAAGTTCCACTGCCGTTGCAGGGGTGTCGGTGGCGGGCTTAAATACCACTGTGTTACCACAGACGAGTGCGGGGAAAATTTTCCACGTCGGAATTGCCATCGGGAAATTCCATGGCGTGATCATTCCGCACACTCCAATGGGCATTCGAACGGACATCCCAAACTTGTTCGGGAGCTCACACGGGACCGTATCTCCAAACAGGCGTCGTCCTTCCCCTGCGGCATAGAATCCTGTATCGATTCCCTCTTGGACGTCGCCGCGTGTCTCGTCGAGGATTTTCCCCATTTCCCGAGTCATCTGCTGGGCAATTCTCTCTTTATGTTTGATCAGCAGATTTGCGGCGTTTCGGATGATCTCAGCGCGCTTTGGAGCCGGAACAAGTCGCCAGCTTTGATAAGCCTCTTTGGCAGCAGCCACCGCCTCTTTGACCTCTTCTTCGCCGCACGCCGGAAAGACTCCTACAACGTCCCGAGTGTCGGCAGGGTTGATGTTTTCAAATGTGCCGTGCGACCCCTCTTTAACCCATCGCCCATTGATGAACGCAGCGAAACGTTTCTTTTTTTGCGCAGTTGCCATGCTCTCGAACTCCTTCTAAGGATTTGCCGCGAGTGCTTACGCTTCTTTTTTCATTTGGAATAGACAGATGAAGTACTTTCAAGTTTTAATAGAAAGGAAGGTGACAAGTCAGTGGATTTTGTTCCGCAGGCAGTGGAGATAGTTTCTCTCACACGCAAGGACTTGGGGCGTATCAGTGTGGGGGATGAAGCTTGGTGTCGGCATCGCCCCGGGTTACTACGCTACCTCATGGAAGAGATTTCCCCAACTTTGCGACGCGGCTCTGGAGTCCATCCGATGACAGGTCTTCCTATCGGGATGGCTATCCATGCAGCAATCGTTGCGTGTGACCGAGATCATACGGGAATTGGTGTTTGTCGGGCTCTTACTGCCTCGCTCGAGTCACCAATGCAGCTTGACGATACCGTGCTGAGCCACGCTGTTATCAGGGAGATCGGTAAGCGTCACGTGACCTGCGAAGCTGAAGCGTTTGCAGAGGAGAACCCCCTAAGAACCATCGCGAAAGTTTCTGTAGTTTTGGTAAAAGTCGAAAATGGAAAAGCAGTGAACCTGTTTAATGAATAACCGCTTGTCTATCGAAAGAGGGAAAACGGATGGATATAAAAGCCCAAATACAACGTGATCGTATCGAGGCGATGAAAAAAGGCGACGCTGCACGCAAAGCGACCCTTGATTACATTCTTGGGGAAATTCAAAAAAAGGAGAAAGACCCTCAAGCCAAGGGAGACTTGGCTGTTGCGGTAATTTCCGCTTATATCAAGTCGCTTCGTGAATTTATCGAAGTGCACAAAGACTCTCGCCCAGAAGTGTGCGGCTGCTACGAAGCAGAAATTGCCATGCTCCAGGGTTATCTTCCTCGCCAGCTTTCTGAGGCTGAGCTTCGCGCAGAAATAGAAGCACTGCGAGCAAGCGGGCTCGATAAAAAGGGACTTATCATGAAAGCCTTGAAAGAGAAGCACGGTGCAGCAGTGGATGGGAAAGCTGCAGCGGCTTTACTGGACAGCCTGGGCATAAGGTAGATGTAGCCCACGATTGAGGGGATGAGCAATCTGCTACGAAAAAGCTTTGGGGAGTAAAAAGCCTATAGCCATGGAGGTGAACCCGGCGGCTCAATTGCCTTGTTCGAGCGGGATCTCCATGGGCCACTGAGGGGACCCGGGGAGCTTTTGCCTACTCTGCGGGAAAGACAGAAACCGTATTTTCCAGTTTTTGTGGGGTGTGAGGAGATGCTTCGGGAAGTGTGCTCGTTCGAAGGCTTTCTCGGTCTTCAGTGCGCATTCTCTCCACATACTCGTGAAGGCGGAGAGCTGTGTCCATCCACAGGTAGTGCTTGCGAACATAATTTTCCCCCGCACGCCCAAGGGCTAGGGCAAGATCCGGTTTATCGCGGAGAAGTCGGATCGTCTCGACGAATTCGCCAAGATTCGTAAAATAAAGGCCACCGTTCGACTCCAGGACATGGTAGAGAGTAACTTCGCACTCGCCATTCACGAGTACCGGTTTGCGATTGAGCCAGGCTTCCATCATGACCAGCGAAAATGACTCGAAGAAGCTTGGCTGGATAAGGAGTTCGCAGGCTGCCATTGCGTCGAAGACGTGAGTCCATTCTGAAAGCTCCGGCTCGAGAATCCACGAACGTAATTCTTCAGGAATTTCGACCTGTCCCCGCCCAATCATAACAAGGCGCAGAGGATCATCCGCGCGATACCGGCGGTAGAGGGAAAAATAACGCACGAGAAGGTCGGCGCCCTTCCCTGGCACTTTGCGTCCCACATAAAGGGCAAATGGACCGTGAATTCCGTAGAGTTTCCGAAAGCGCTGAGCGTTCCCGATCACGCGTTCGCTTACTCCACCGCCGAGAAAAAGGTTTGTTTTGTCGTGAATCGGATAGAGCGCTGTTGCAAGATCTCGTTCGGGTAGGCTCAAGAACAAGCAACCTCTCACTCGCGAAAACATGTTCTGCATGACAGAGAGATATGCGAATGGTTCGTTGTGCAGGCACGGAATGAGAAAGGAATGTCGCCTTCCTGCTGCTTTGATTCCATAATACGTCGTGCCGTAAAGGTAGGGCAGGAAGAAAAAATAGTACTCTGAGCGGTGTGCAGCAATGAAGCGGTACATTGCCTCACTGTTGATGCTATTCGAGAGCCAGTCTTCTTCTTGCTCTGGAGGAAGATCTATTCCCCTGTCGATGAGCTGATAGTAGTGGGCGAAAGCGGTACGATCTTGCGGACTCACAGGAAAACGGAGGACGCGTACCTCGCCGTCGCGCTCTTCGCCTGCTGGAAGATGGTTCTTGCTCCAATCGTGAAAGGGGTCCCGACAGCATGTCGTGAGCACTGTGACATCCCGGCCGAGCGCAGCGAGCGACGACGCGAGACCTTTGCAAAAAACTTCTGCCCCGCCAGTGTGATTCCCATACCACGGAATAACAAACGCGATTTTATAGGGGACATAGGATTTCATCGTGGCTTCCGCGCAACAAAAGCATAGTTGGCATAAGAGTAGAGAAGAGAATTCAGTTTTTCGAAATTCTTGTTTGCCTGGAGAACAAGATCTTTTGCTACCGGATCGAGAGGCCCCTTCTCTTGAAGTAGTGCGAGCTTATCTTCTTCGGGTATGGGAGCACTTAGAAGGATGCTTGTGTCTATGAATCCTACACTGGTGAAGAGAAACTCGAGTCCCTTCGGGTGAATTGGCCGGACATGGGTAGGATCGGCGTACATGGCTCCCGAAAAAGTGCTGAGACACATCGGGTTTACCGTTTCTATAACGACAGTCCCTCCTGGTTTCAGTTTCTCCCAGAGGATACGAGGAAGAGAAAGAACCTGGTCTTGCGGCAAGTGTTCGATGACTTGTCCCATGAAAACACCGCCGAGACTTTCTGGAGGGAGAGAAGGAAGGTAGTCTTCCAGACCCGCTTTTTCCACCGCCAGCTTCTTCTGTTTGCAGTATGCGACCATGGTCTCATCAGCATCGATGCCAAAGCCGCGCACACCGTGCTCTTGGAGAAGCTCGAGGAACTCGCCTCGGCCACATCCAATGTCGAGAACGGGTTCGCACCCGCGAAAGAACTCGACATATTTTGATTGCTCTTCGAGAATTTGCATCTCTCCACCGCGCAAGGCGCGCTCGAATTCGAGAAAGCTGAAAGTTTCCCCTGTTGGGAGGGATGCGCCGCTTGTAGGTTCACCTGTAGGAATCGTGGGCTTTTCTGCCTCATGCTCAAATCTGGACTTTGCCAAGAGAGATGACAGAGCTGATATTTCAGCATCCAGTTGGGCAAGCTTTTCACTGACTTCCTGCTTAAAATCGGTGAGAAGGCGTTGCCCCACAAGCCAATTTTCTCTCAGACCAGCGACCTCTCGCGAAACTTCTTCAATGCGTTCAAGGTGAGTCTCGTAGGTCTCGAGCAGAGAACGCAAAGAAGATAGCGGTTGGGTGCTACTGGTATCACTTAGTGATGGCCGACTAGTGTTGTCCTCGTTGCTTTCTCCCCCTGCTGCGGGATAGACAGCCGGGAAAAGGCATTCGCACTTGTCGAGCAGAAGGATAAGCCACTGGCACAATTCGCGTTCTTGCTCGATAAGATGATGGAGCTGCGCGTTTGCTGCGCACAGAAGCTGGGCACTAAGCCGCCAAAGAAGGTTCTGATTGTCCAATAAAGATTGGGAATTTTTATTAACGCTTTCTGCCAGCGTCATGAGTACTGTAATGGCACGCTGGTTAAATTGATATTGTCTTTTCCCCAGTAGCCGGAGCATTTCGGCTACCCAGCGCTTAGGGTGCCAAAGAGGTTTCGAAAAACCTGGTGGCTGAGCAAGAATAGCAAGCGTTTCGACGTCGTTCGGAGGCAGACAAGATGACAGCACGCTCGAAAAAGTGTTTTCGTTGTACAGCCTATTTGCATCTTCAAGCGCGGGCAGAATTCCATCATACCGTCGTTCGTTGAACAGATTACCAGCAGCAGAACGTAGCTCTGCGAGGTGTTCAGCGACGACTGCAATACGACAGGAAAGGCTCTTTTGAAGAGCTGTCGCAAGGTCCGCAATGTCCATATGGGTGCGCTCGTTCGGCACAGTCACACAATCTCTTTTCGCTCAACGGACGTGGGCGTGTCAATCCTTACGCGTCGACGATGGCATTCTTCTTGTGGCATGTTCAATTTTTCTGATGCCCAAAAACAGTGCGGGAAATCACTTGTGCGGGCAAAAGCGGAATTTTTTCTCGACGCCATATTTGTTTTTGACAGACGGGGAAGCGTCGAGCATTGAGTATTAATGATAGTCGGCACGGGAGTGGTAATGAATGCCTATAATTAACTACAGATCTCGCGAGATAAACTGTAAGATTGTTTACTGCGGCACGAGCCTTGGAGGGAAAACCACAAACATAAAGGCTATTCATGCTGCTCTTCCTGCGCAGCACAGGAGTGATCTTCAAGTCATCGACACAGCTGACGAGCGGACGCTGTTTTTTGACTACTTTTCTCTCAACGTCTCTCAGATTCGAGGTATGAAGGCACGTTTCCTCGTGTACGGTGTGCCGGGGCAAGATTATTACCGTGCAACGCGTAAAATGGTTCTCCAGGGTGTGGACGGCATTGTGTTTGTGGCTGATTCCGATGCAACTCGTCTGGCGGACAATGTGGCGAGCCTGGCAGACATGAAAGGTCTTCTGGCAGAGCATGGCTATGACTATTTTTCTCTGCCTCTCGTCCTCCAATACAACAAGAGAGATTTGCCAAATATCCTCAGCGTGGAGAAACTCAACAGCGCATTGAATGAGCGCAACGTTCCTTGGTTCGAAGCGATTGCAATTCAGTCTGTGGGGGTCATCGAGACTTTTAAAGCTATTTGTGCCGCGGTTGTCGCAAAACTGAATGAGGATCTTCACGCGAAACTTTGATACCCGTGAGGCAGCAGGTGAACTCACATAGTACCCGGCAAGTATATTATGTCGATGAGCGGGCGCTGGGCGAGATCGAAAGCCGTTTGGCGACACTCGTTTGCGAAGGGACTGTTTCTTCAATCGCTCTCATCGATTGGAGTGGTGCCGTTCTCGCGAGCGCAGGCGATTTGCCTTTGCCTCCAGATCAGATGGGTGCCACGGCGGCCGGCATTTTCTCGGCAGTTTGTGCTGTAGCGCCGCTACGTTCTCGCCATGAGTTTGTTGTTCAGATTCTCACTAATCAAACCTCGTTTCGTTTTGTGGAGATCAACGAACGTCTCTTCCTGTGGGCATTTTCTATGTCAGCGCGAGGGGAAAAAGACTTTGACATGAAACTGAGGGAATTAGCGGAGAGGGCGCGAGATCTGATCGGAGAAAAGGGCGGAAGAAAGCCTTCGAGTCGAACTCTGGAAGGAATAAACGAGAAACTGACCGAGTTGTTATCGTCCTGTAAAAAGCCCAACTCGTAATCTTAAACCGATTAAATCCTCCTTGTCTTCATCTCATAGATGTTTGGTGTTATGTAATTTAAGTGTGATGGTCCACGCCAGCGCTTAAATTATGCGCGATATTTTACTTGCAAAATAGCACCCTTTGTTTATGGTTTAGTTTTTGGATTGCGAAAAAATCGACAATCCAACCAAGCGCCGCAGAGACGAGAATGTGCAATTCGGTCCCCGCAGCGGTTGGTCAAAACCACCAGTCAAGGAGAAGAGGGCTATGCTCAATGCAGTAGACTTGCGTTCATGGGTTCGAGCGGCTGCGCTCGCCGCAGCCTGCTTCGCCTCGACCAGTTCCTTTGCTCAGGGAACAAGCGCTCGTGTGTTTATGTTTCATGAGACAAAGTTTTACGACGGAAAAGTCGCCGCAACTTCTGACGTGTATCCCGACAATTTTCGCGACATGCTCGAGTTCCTTGCTCGACGCGGCTACAATGTGATTCCGATCTCCCAGTTTGTGGAATGGCACAAAGGCAATGCCACGATTCCGGCCAATGCCGTCGTTTTGACTTTCGACGACAATTATATCGGAAACCACGAATTTGCACATCCCATCATGCAGGAGCTCGTTATGCCCGGGTGCTTCTTTGCACATACGGGGTACGTGGGCGTGATGACGAGCCGGGACCATGGAGACTGGAACGAGCTCGGCTTCTGCGAAAAGTGGGGACTCGTCACCTGTGAATCTCATACAGTGACACATCCTTACCTCACACAGACCTCCGATTTGAATGGTGAGCTGGTGAACTCCAAACAGGCGATCGAAAGCAACCTGAATAAGACATGCAAATACCTGGCGTATCCCTTTGGTGATTACAACAGCACAGTCATAGCTGCTGCTCAGGCTGCAGGTTATGAAGCTGCGTTTACAACTCAGGGAGGACTCAATTATCAATCGACTCCGCGCTTTGAGCTTAAGCGCTACGGCGTCGGGATCGACGTGACGTTAGCGGGCTTCAAGTCTTTGTGCGGTTTCAGTGGAACAGATACGGGTGGTCCTATCATCGTAGACAATGCCGACAGTGGATTCTCAGTCATAAGTGGCACATGGTCGACCCTTGGCTCTGCTACGGAAAACTACGGTCACTACGGCACGAACTATAGGCAAGCCAATGTGTCCTCGACTGAAAGCGCTGTGGCGCGATTCACTCCCAGTATCCCCACAGCTGGTTACTATGACGTCTACACATGGTATCAGGCGCCGACTGATCCTTATTCCAACACAGATCAAGCTCTTTATCGCATTACCCACAAAAATGGCACGAGCACTGTGTACGTCAATCAGCGTATCAACAAAGCCATGTGGTTCTACCTGGGACGCTATCAGTTCAATTCTGGTACAGCTGGCTACGTAGAAATCAGCAACAAAGCCTCGTCGGGCAGCTACGTTTGTGCGGACGCAGTCAAGTTCCAGCCCGTCTCCTCTACAGCTCCTGCCCCGATAACGCCGATCATTGTGGACAACTCTACTGCCGGGGCTTTCTCGACAACAGGGACGTGGAGCGATAGTACTTCCGGTTATCCGTATGGCACGAATTGTAAGGTGGCTTTGGGGAGCGCTGGAGCGGCTACAGCGACGGCGACGTGGACTGCCACGATTCCTCGGCACGGTGTGTATGAGATTGGAGTGTGGTTCACCACGTCCAATTCAACCTATCGCAGTGCAAACGTGCCCTATACGGTCTATGCTGCCGGTGGCAATAAAACCGTGACCGTCAATCAGCAGGATTCTGCAGGTGGAGCCAAACGATTCGTTTCCTTGGGAACTTTCCGACTGAAAGCGGGAACGTACCCAGTCGTGTCGGTCTCCAATGCGATTGGAAGCTCCACCCAGTATGTGAGTGCGGATGCTGTGCGCATCGCGTGGGTTGCAAACGCACCTTCTTTCATTTCTGATAATACCAGCGGAGCAGCTTACTTCTCGACAACCGGCACGTGGACGACAAGTGCTAACGCTGGCTATTATGGCACGAACTCGCTGGTAGCTCAAGCAGCCGGTGGACTGAAGACCGCCACATGGAAGTTCAATCTTCCCGTAAACGGACTCTATGAGCCCTCCGTGTGGTATGTAGCGGCGAGCGATGCATATCGTTCCACTGCTGTGCCGTACACGGTAACGTACAACGGCGGGACTGCAACCGTCTCACTCGATCAGACCACTAATGGCAGCAAATTCAATCCATTGGGACAATGGTGGTTTAACGCTGGAGTGTCGGTGCCTGCTGTCCAGGTAAGCACCAATATTGCTGACCCGAATGACTACGTTTCTGCGGATGCTGCAAAAATGACGTACCTCGGTCCGCAATAAGTCGGTGTGCATCAAACCGATTAGGGTGCAAAAAGAACAAGCCGGCGCCCAATCGCAGGAGCGCCGGCTCTCTTTTTCTCTGTGGCAAAAACTTTTTCTGCCCTACTGAGCGAGTGAGCCAGAAGTTTGCTTGTCCTTGCAGCAGCCCCCTTGGGCTTTGGCTCCGTCAGCTTTTCCGAGCCAAGCCGGTGCAGGCTTTGAACTTTTTGCTTCCGAAGCGACTTTCCCACACTTGCCACAATGAGCACTGGCTAGCGTGGTCATAGTTACCAGAACCGCAGTTGCGAGAACGGCACATAATGTTTTCATCGAAAACCTCCTGATTTAATGTACTAAATCGGTACCGAATTGTCTAGCCTGAAGCGGCTGCGTTATTCGCGTAAAATTTTCATGAGACGGTGTGCAGTAGCGGTCACACTTCACATTGCCCCAACCCGTGAGGCGTAGAGATGTGTTGGCGCACACAAAAAAAGCTGTGTGTGCTGCACGAACCTCTCCGGGATTGCTTCAGTGTCGGAAGGCATTGCGACGCAAGTCCGCTCATCTTTTCCTTTCTTGACTGCATTGCATGGGCAGAATGGTTTAGGTGAGTGATCGTAAACAAAATATTTCGGCAATGAGAGAGGATTTTATGAAATCGGCCGGTCCTAGTAAAATGCTTATTGTAGGCAGTGTCGCGCTCGACAATGTGCGGACCCCGTTTGGTGAAGTGGTTGAAGCACTCGGTGGCAGTTGCTCCTATGCCTCGGTGAGCGCTTCCTACTTCACAAAGCCCGCCATTATCGCTGTTGTGGGCGGAGATTTCCCGCAGAAATATCGCAGTTTGCTCGAAAAGCATCGGATCGATCTTTCGGGTCTTCAAGTGGTACCGGAAGGAAAAACCTTTCGGTGGCGCGGCTATTATGAGTACGATATGAATCAGGCGCACACTCTCGAGACGCGTCTCAATGTCTTCGGCGATTTTCATCCGGTAATTCCGCCACAGTTACGCAAGGCTTCGTATGTATTGCTCGGGAACATTGATCCCGATTTACAGTACGAAGTTCTCGACCAGCTAGAATCTCCCCGCTTGGCGCTAGTCGACACGATGAACTATTGGATCGAGGGAAAACAAGAGCAGCTTCTGCGTGTGATGAAGCGTTGCCATTTAGTATTGCTCAATGACGCCGAGGCTCGCCAACTCTGCGACACTCCGAACCTTCAGAAAGCGGCGCGGCAGATACTCAAGATGGGACCGGAACGTGTTATCATCAAGAAGGGCGAACATGGGTGCCTTATGTTCAGTAAGGACAACTACTTCAGTGCACCTGCTTATCCTCTGGAGGTCATCAAGGATCCAACGGGGGCGGGAGACACGTTCGCCGGAGGATTTCTTGGTTACATCGCTGGTGCAAGGCGTCTCAATGAGAGCACTTTCCGAAAAGCAGTTATTGTTGGGACTGCCATGGCTAGCTTCACTGTCGAAGAGTTTAGTCTCGAAAGGCTTGCTCGGTTAAAAAAAGAGGATATCGTGAAACGATGCCGAGAGCTGAAAGACCAGACGCATTTTCCCCGTGTGGAATTGTGACAGCCCGCTTTTGGTAGGAAGGGGCGGGAATGAAAAGTTTTTTGCCGAACGCAGACTTCGAAAAGTGCATCCATCGGGAGTCCTGTTGGTGGGGGAGTGTTTTTCAGGTTGACCCGGAGGCTTCTCGGTGGGCGTTATGGTTGAACGAGGAATGATGAGGCTATGGAGAATGGTTATGCTTGAGAAAAGTGTGCGTCTATGTGCTCTGCTTGCCACAATCTGTGTGGTTCTCACGGGGTGTCGCTCATGTGTGCGTGAGAGCGTTGTCTGGCAGCACACCTTCCGAAGCCCGGCACAGAAAGAGTGTCCGCCTTTGCGGCCGGAATACGAATTGCCTCCCGGTGGCCCTTATCTAGAGAAACCTTCGGGGAAAGGATTCGCTTCGAAAGCGGCTTCGCCTCAGAAAACTAGTCAGGAAATCACCGTTGCCAATTAATGACTCATTTCTTATCCCTTTGTCTTGTGTCTTCAGGACGCATGACTGTGGACAAGTAAACGTCTCAGAAGTGTACGGGCCCGTGGGAGATCGATGGAAAAGACAGACCTATTAATTCTCGGCTCCGGCATTGCAGGGTGTGCAGCTGCTCTCGTCGCTGCGGAAGCGGGGCTCGATGTGACCCTTGTCACGAAAGCCCCAAGTCTCCTTGAGCAGACGGCAACTGCTTGGGCCCAAGGGGGAATTATTTATAGGGGAGAAAATGATTCTCCGGAGCTCCTCGCGGCCGACATTTACCGTGCAGGGGCGGAAATCGGACACATGCCTGCAATACGGCAGCTTGCTGTCAAAGGACCGCAATATGTCGAGGAGTTCCTCATCAATAAACTCAAAGTCGAGTTTGACCGAAATCCCGAGAATATCCTCGACACAACTGAAGAGGGGGCGCACAGCGTGCGCCGCATCGTTCATGTAGCTGATCTCACAGGAAAGGCGATTGAGGAACGCCTCGTCGAGGCAGTCTTGGCGAAACCTAATGTGCGAGTCGTATGCGGTGCGACAGCCATTGATCTTCTCACCCTTTCCCATCATTCCGAACGTCCCAATGACGCCTATGAGCCTCCCACCTGTGTTGGTGCATATGTCTTCCTCCAGAAGGAGGGAAGGGTCGAGACCTGGCTTGCGTACGAGACACTTTTAGCAACGGGCGGACTCGGACAGCTCTTCCTTCACACGACGAATCCCAAGGGGGCACGTGGCGATGGCATTGCCATGGCCTACAGAGCGGGTGCCCGCCTCCTGAATCTGGAGTACGTGCAATTTCACCCGACGGCTCTTTATCATGGGGACGGGGAACGATTTCTCATCAGCGAATCAGTGCGAGGTGAGGGGGGAGTTCTCATTCGCCGAGATGGAACCCCTTTCATGGAGAAGTACCATCCTTTGGGATCGCTTGCTCCTCGAGATGTAGTCGCGCGAGCTATTCACACCGAGATGCTGGAGCATCAAGAACCCTGTGTATATCTCGATATCACTATGAAGGATCCCGATTGGATTCGTAAGCGCTTCCCCAACATCTATGCGAAGTGTCTGAGCGTGGGGATCGATATGACCCGCCAGCCAATCCCCGTTGTCCCGGCAGCGCATTATTCGTGCGGGGGAGTGGCTGTGGACCTAGAGGGGAGGACGTCTATTCACCGCTTGCGTGCTGCAGGAGAAGTTTCCTGCACCGGTGTTCATGGTGCAAATCGTTTGGCGAGTACCTCTCTGCTAGAGGGATTAGTATGGGGGATTGAATCAGCGAAATCAGTTGCTCAAGAGATTCAGGAAAAGGGTCGGCAAAGTTACTATTTCCCTCCTGTCGAGCCGTGGCGTTACGAAAATGAACCAGTCGACCCCGCCCTCATCTATCAGGATTGGCTTACGATAAAGTATACCATGTGGAACTATGTAGGACTCATCAGGACTACCAAGCGGATGAAAAGGGCTCGGAGTATTCTCCGAGAGCTTCAAACGGAGATAGAGTATTTCTATGAACGGGCTCGGTTGAGCGATGAGATAATTGGCTTACGCAATGGTTGTCAGGCTGCCCTCGCGGTACTTTTTGCCGCTTTGGAAAACAGGAAGTCATACGGGGCGCATTACCGAGTCGACTAGCTTGGCGAGGTCGGATAATTTCTTCGAGAGATATCCTGTGTGTTCCTGACAAGATTCCATATGCGGGCAATGTCTATTGAGGCAGGTCTCTGCGAAGAAATCCCCGAAACCATTCCTCGGCATTTTCGGAAATGGAGATCCCCCCGAGAACAGATACGTGTTTACCCTATGCCAAAAGCTGGGGAAATAAGCGGCGGTGAAAGAAGCTACGCGTTTTATCCCGGAGCCTCGGATGGACGATCGAGAATGGAGCTGCCGAAAATACGCGTTTCTCTCGTCTTCTTCTCATCGGCTTGAGAGTTATCTGTTTGAACTGGAGGAGGTTCCGTAGGTGGCTTGAGGGGCGGGAGCTCCTCTCCACGCATGAGAAGATCTAACTCTGTTGCGTCAAGTGTCTCCCGTTCGATGAGTGCTTCTGCGACACGGATAAGCACATCTTTGTTCTCTGTGAGGAGTTTCTTCGCCCTCTCGTATGCCTCGTCCACAATGCGCTTGATTTCGCGATCAATGAGGCTTGCTGTCTCCTCGCTATAATCGCGCTCGATTGAGCCGTAGTCACGACCGAGGAAGACTGGTACATTGGAGTTGCCAAAGGTCCGGGGACCGAGAATCTCACTCATACCGAATTCGCACACCATGCGACGGGCGATTTGGGTGACGCGTTGCAGGTCGTTGCCAGCGCCAGTGGTGAAGTCACCGAAGATAATTTCTTCCGCTGCTCTGCCGCCAAGCATATAGACGAGCTTATCTTTCAGTTTCGTTTTGAACTGCGTGAACCGCTCCTCACCGGGCAAAAAGCTGGTGACTCCCAACGCACGGCCACGCGGGATTATAGTAACTTTGTGAACTTGTTCATCCGTTTTCACGAGTTGGCCAGTCACAGCATGACCTGCTTCATGGTATGCGGTGAGTCTCTTCTCATTTTCAGTAAGAGCGAGGCTTCTCCGCTCAGGACCCATCATGACGCGGTCTTTTGCTTCCTCGAGCTCTTCCATGCCTATTTCATCTTTATTGCGGCGTGCGGCAAGCAGGGCAGCTTCGTTGATGAGATTGGCCAAATCAGCTCCCGAAAATCCCGGTGTAGCCTTCGCAAGCTTCTGAAAGTCTACGTTCTTGGCGAGTTTGACTTTTTTTGCGTGGACCTGCAGGATTTTTTCGCGCCCCACCACATCGGGGAAATCAACCGTGATTTGCCGATCAAAACGGCCCGGCCGCAAAAGAGCGGGATCGAGGACGTCTGGCCGGTTTGTTGCCGCGATAAGTATGATTCCCTCATTGGAATTGAATCCGTCCATCTCCACGAGGAGCTGATTGAGAGTTTGCTCACGCTCATCGTGTCCCCCACCAATTCCTGCAAAACGGTGACGGCCTACTGCATCGATCTCGTCGATGAAAATAAGGCATGGTTTGTGTTTTTTCGCTTGTTCGAAGAGGTCGCGGACTCGGCTTGCACCTACTCCCACGAACATCTCGACAAAGTCAGATCCTGAAATCGCGAAGAAAGGAACATTTGCCTCACCCGCGACAGCTTTTGCGAGGAGTGTTTTTCCCGTGCCTGGGGGACCGACGAGCAAAACTCCCTTGGGAATTTTGCCTCCCAAGCGTGCGAACTTCTGAGGATCTTTGAGAAACTCTACGATCTCCTTGAGTTCTTCCTTTGCTTCGTCTACCCCCGCTACGTCATCAAAAGTAACTTTTGTTTGTCCCTCGGTGATGAGCTTGGCTCGGCTTTTGCCAAAACTCAGCGCTTTATTCCCGCTCCCTTGAATTTGGCGCATGATAAGGAACCATAGTCCCATGATGACAGCAAATGGGAGAACGAGAGAGAAGAAAAACTGGGAAAGAAAGGGAGAGGGGGGATCAGCGACATACGTGATCCCGTTCTGGGTCATGATTTCGAAAATTTTCGTTTCCTGGCCCGGCAGGTATTGGCTGACAAACTGAATCTTTGCATCGCCGGCATCGATGTATTGTCCCTCAAGCTTCCCGCCCTTGTCGATGATCTTCGAGATCTTTTTCTGCTGGGCAAGTTCGACAACTTTGCTGAGGTCGAGTTTTTTAGGCTGCTCCCTCTCTCCATACTGCATAAACATGAGAATGAAGACGAGGAAAATGACAATCCACAGGGTTGCTGATTTGAATCCGTTCATGGGCCTTAACTAGTTGAAGTCACTCCGTTCATGGCTCGTTGGTGCCGTCCTTCGCGAACTTAACGCTCTGGAGAAGGACATGCAAGAGAGCCTCCATCACACTACTGCACTAGATGGGGAAAAGTATTCGGAAGGGGGAATGGCGTCGGGACGAGATTCCCAACTGCTCACGAAGAGGAAACACTCAAGGAGTGTTGATGCGTCCCTTTTTCTCGATATTGTCATAGCCATGAGGATTGCAATGCACGCACGGGGGGTGCAAATTCATTGTGGCGAGAGACTTCCTCAGTTCGCGATATGGTTGCGAGTTCCATATCTCCAAAAAGCTACTCGTTTTTAAATTGCCAAAGGATTTTCCATAAAACAAGCATGGGTGAACGTCCCCGTTAGGGTAAATTTGAATGCCGCTCCATGGCGCCTCGCAAAACTGCGAATACTGGCCGATTCGAGCGCAATTGGCAGAACATTCTTCTTCTGAATCGTCGGCCATCCGGAGGCGGGGATCATCGAGGGGAAGAAGTAACCTTATTCCATATTGATGTGCCAACATTTTGGCACAGATGAGCGTCGAGATGTACGGCTCCCAATCGTTAATTTGTTCATCAATTTGATTGTTAATAGGGACGTAACGAATGGCTGCGAGCTGAGTTGCTCCTAATCGGGCACAGAGCTTCACGAGCTCGGGCAGTTCACCAATTGTGCTCTTCATGAGGACAGTATTGAATTGTAGGCGAAATACTCTGTCGGGATCGAGCTCTTGACGCAGGGCGGCGAACTGTTCGAGATTTGCGATGAACTTGTCCCATCGTGCATTGATCCTGATCCGTTCGAAAGTTTCTTTGCAAGCTCCGTCGATGGAAATACTCACTGCTTTAATTGTGGGATGAGTGAGGAGCATGCGACTTTTGCGCTCGGTAAGAAGGGTCGCGTTTGTGGTCATACCGAGAGGGCATGGGGATTTTTCTGCCAGTTGAATGATCTCGTCAAAATAAGCGCTCATAAAAGGCTCGTACTGACATGAAAGCGTCGCCCATTCAGCATAGGGGAAAACCTCTCTAACGATTTTTTCGAAGAGCCACGGTTCCATATCTGATTTAGGGTCGCGAGCTTGAGAGGGGTATCCGTACGCACTGCGAGTTTTGGATTCCCCCGGGTGTGTTCCTACAAACGCCACAAAAAAACGCAAAAAGCGCATAAAGGATTATCTCTCTAGAGGGTTATGCATGGAAGTACAGCATCATCAGCCTCCACTCAGCTGCGGAGAGCCCTTTAAAATTTCTGTTGACACCGTCGCCCTACGAGTAACAAACTAATGCAGTAAGATAATGAGGCCGCAGAGCCCTTTTGTGACAGGTGAGAGAAAAAGTGAGAAACCTGAATTTTGTACTTGACGCTGCATAAATCTTTGGCGCAAGAGTGTATTCGAGAATGCAGGGAAAGACTCTCAAAAATGAACTCAAAATCACAATCATGAGCGGAGGATATGAGACTGTCAGCGGAGAAAACCATTATGATGTTTTCAGCCTGGCACGAGAAAGTGCGAGGCGCCCATTTCCCAAAAAGAGAAGGGAGGGTTGAAGTTTAAATGATGAAGGGACTCTACACAGGCCTTATCCTGTCGGTGACCCTTGCCAGCAGTGCATTCGCGGCTGCGCCCGTTATCAGTAATATCCCCGACGTCATCATTGGTGACCAGGAGGATAACGTAGGCACGGATAACAATTTCTTCGTGTTTACGAATGCGTTCAATTTCGACAACTATGTGTCGGATTTGGACACACCCAAGTCTCAGCTCCAGTGGAGCTTTGACGAGGGTGATGACAACGTGGCGCCCAATACGCGATGGTTCGCTATCAACGGCAAGCAGGCAGTCCACCTCGGAACTGCTGAAATTGCTTCGAGCGGAAATACCGGCCACAATCCGCCGGCACCGGCGAACGAGCTGCGCTCTGTGAGCCAGTTCGCGAGCTTCCGCGATATCGTCTTCTCTCCATCGGGCTCGGGGCCATTCCCGGCTCCAACGGATCCCGAGAAAGCGGACCATGCTGCGGGTAAGGTTGTCACCTTCTATGTCTCTGACGGCACCAACGTCGCCAGCAAGTCGATCCTTGTCGCTACCCGCGACAACCAGATGGATGCGCTCAGCGGCGGTTCTCAGTTCACGCAGTCCTATGATGACCCAGTGACGAGCACCGCAACGAGTGGCTGGACGCTCGAAGCTGGAATCCCAAGCGGGAGCACTTCGGGTGGCCATGACGCTGCAAACGGTGCGCTGCGCGTTCAGATTAGTTCTGACGCCTCCAACCGCTACCGTGCGCAGCAGTGGTACTCGAATATTGTGCTGCCGTATGGTGCAGTCGGATCCAACAACTGGGTACGCGCTAAGTTCTACGTGTACGCCCAGGGAATGGTTCCGAACCAGTCCAACGTTAT